>OGYA01000309.1_pt1 | contig 39750 bp, 32 predicted proteins | sample 1576401 | NCBI WGS metagenome assembly OGYA01 (sample SAMEA3541485, study PRJEB24748) | human gut metagenome | biome: human gut; feature: human-associated habitat; material: faeces | place: China | collected 2012 | reverse complement strand
GTCCGACTACAGGCGCGACAAGGAAAAACACGATGCTGAAAACCGTATTGCTGCTGTCCGCGCTGATCCTGCTTCCGCTTGGCTGCACAAGCTCGGCGGCACGGACAGACGTTTCCCTGCCTCCGGTTCCGACGACGCCCGGAGCGATCATCACCCCTGACGGCCTTATCTGCCTTCCGCCCGATGAAGCCGGAGCCCTGCTGCTTTGGATGGAATACGCGGAAAACAACGGCAGTCTTTAATCCCTGACCTTTTAACCAAGGAGTTTCCTCCCCTCATGGCTGAAAACCTCACCCTCTCCCGTCCCGGCGCACAGAACCTCGGCTCCGATCCCGCGAAAATGTTCCGCGACGTGTTCACCGGGGAAGTCCTCACCGCCTTCGACGAACACAACATCATGAAGGACTGGCACAAGATGCGCACCATCACGCACGGCAAGTCCGCCTCCTTCGCCGTCATGGGACGCGCCAACGCCCGCTACCACACCGCTGGCGAGGCCATCCTCGGCAGCAACAAGATCGCCGCGAACGAGCGCACCATCAACGTGGACAACCTGCTCATCGCGGACGTGGCGATCTACGACCTCGAAGACGCCATGAACCACTACGACGTGCGCCGCGAATACTCCAAGCAGCTCGGCGTGGCCCTCGCCAAACGCTTCGACGAGACGACCATGCGCGTCGCCGTGCTTGCGGCCCGCAGCTCCGGCATCATCGACGACGAACCCGGCGGCTCCGTCATCAAGGGCGGGGCCACCCTCGCCACCGACGGCGAACTGCTTGCCGAGGCCGTTTTCTCCTGCTCCCAGACCTTCGACGAGAAGGACGTGCCCGAGCAGGAACGCTGCCTCGTGCTCCGTCCGGCGCAGTTCTACCTGCTCAATCAGACCACCAAGGTGCTCAACCGCGACTGGCTCGGCGCGGGTTCGTACTCCGACGGCAAGCTCGACAAGATCGCGGGCATCAAGATCCTCATGTCCAACCACCTGCCCAACAAGAACATCGCCTCCGCCGTGGACGGCGAAAAGAACACCTACTACGGCGACTTCACCAACACCCTCGGCCTGTGTATGCAGTCCAACGCCATCGCCACGGTCAAGCTCAAGGACCTCACCATCCAGCAGTCCGGGCCCGACTTCAACATCGTGTACCAGTCCACGCTCATGGTCGCCAAATACGCGATGGGCCACGGCATCCTGAACCCGTCCTTCGCCATCGAACTCTCGACGGCTGCCAAGGCATAACCACCAACCCATGCGGGGAGGGGGCAACCCTTCCCCCTTCCTCGGGAGTCTTCCCATGCCCACATCCCCCACCCCCACCACGGAACTCGAAGCCGTCAACACCATGCTGTCCGGCATCGGGGAGGCTCCCGTCAACAGTCTCTCCGAAGTCACGGCGGACGTTTCCCTCGCCCGGCACATCCTCAACGAAACCTCCCGCGAAGTGCAGCTTGAGGGCTTCCAGTGGAACGTCGAGGACAACTACCCGCTCACCCCGGACATCCACGGCCTCATCAAGCTCCATCCCTCCATCGTCCGCGTCCACTTCCGCGAACCGTCCGACCGGGAACTGACCATCCGGGGCAATCAGGTCTATGACCGGATCAACCACACCTTCACCTTCCCGCAGGGCACGGCGATCTTCTGCACCGTCACCCTGCTCCTGCCCTTCGAGCAGCTCCCCGAAGCCGCCCGCCGCTACACCACGCTCAAGGCCCTGCGGATCTTTCAGGAGCGCGTCGTGGGGTCGCAAGTCCTCAGCCAATACCAGCAGGCCGACGAAGCCCGCGCCCGCGTCCAGCTCATGGGCGAGGAACGCAGGCAGGACAGGCCCAACCTGCTCATGGGCACTTATCCGCCTGTCGGCACATGGCGCGTCCGCGATGCCGTGATGCGCCGCAACAACACAACCCGGAGGCTCGGATTCTGATATGGGCAAGCTCGTCTCCTCCACCATCCCCAACCTCATCTCCGGGGTCAGCCAGCAGCCTTGGAACGTCCGCCTCCCCACGCAGGCCGAAGAGCAGGTGAACTGCCAGTCCAGCGTGACGGACTTCCTCAAGCGCCGCCCCGCGACCCAGCACCTCGCCCGCATCCGGGATACCCCCGCCGCCAACGGCATCGCCAGCCACCACATCAACCGCGACGAGACGGAACAATACATCGTCACGGCGGACGCCAGCGGCATCAACGTCTTCGACCTTGAGGGCAACGCCAAAACCGACTCCGTCACGGGAACGGGAGCCGCCTATCTCGCAGCGGCGACCGCCCCCAACCGGGACCTGCGTTTCCTGACCATCAACGACTACACCTTCGTCCTCAACCGCCGCGTCGCCGTCAAGACGCTCCCCGACCTTTCGCCCAAAAGACAGCCGGAAGCCATCGTCTTCATCAAACAGGCGTCCTACAACACGACCTACCAATTAACGCTGAACGGAAACGTCTACTCCACCCTCACCGCCGACGGATTGAGCGACACGGAGAAAGCCTCCCCACTCCCCGACGCGATAGGCATCTACAGATCGCTTCATGACGCCATACCTTCCGATTATGCCGAGCCCACAATAAGCCCGCTTGGTTTGGTGCTCACTGTCCCGGCAAGCGAGGTGAGCGGCATCAATATGACGAACACAGGCGCATCCGCAAACGTATGGGCAATAACTGGCGGCATAGCCCCCTACACCACATACGGCGTCGTCATCAGGGGACAGCAATACAGCATCACGACAGGATCGGGCGCGACGGAAGACACGCAGGTGGCGGACCCCCTCTCTTCAATGGACATCGCCAAATCCCTCGCAGCACAAATCCCGCAAAGCATCTTCTCCGTCCAGACCTCGAACTCCACCATCTGGATACGCAGGCACGACGGCGGGGACTTTACCGTCAAGGTGCAGGATTCCCGTTCCAACACCCATACCTCGGCCTGCAAGGGGAAAGTCCAGCGTTTCAGCGACCTGCCCACCGTGGCCCCGCGAGGCTTCGTCACGGAAATCATCGGGGACGCCAGCAGCTCCTTCGACAACTACTTCTGCGTGTTCGAGCCGTCCGACGCGGGCGACGCCTTCGGATCAGGCACATGGAAGGAAACCGTCAAACCCGGCATCCCCTGCAAGCTGGACCCGGCGACCCTGCCCCACGCCCTCATCCGGCAGGCCGACGGCACCTTCACCTTCGGCCCCCTTGAGTGGGGCGAACGCATCTGCGGCGACGAAGATTCGGCCCCCTTCCCATCCTTCGTGGGCCGGACCCTCAACGGCCTGTTCTTCTATCGCAACCGCCTGTCCTTCCTCTCCGGGGAGAACGTGGTCATGTCCGAGGTCGGGGAGTTCTTCAACTTCTTCCTGACCACCGTGACCACCCTCGTGGACAGCGACGTGGTGGATGTCGCCGCCTCGCACACCAAGTCGAGCATCCTCCACCATGCCGTGACCTTCTCGGGCGGGCTCCTCCTGTTCAGCGACCAGAGCCAGTTCGTGCTCGAACACGACACCGTGCTCTCGAACGCCACGGTCAGCATCAAGCCCGTCACCGAGTTCGAGGCATCCATGAAGGCCGCCCCCGTATCTTCCGGCAAGACGGTCTTCTTCGCCACGGACAAAGGGGAATGGGGAGGCGTGCGCGAATACATCACCCTGCCCGACAACTCGGACCAGAACGACGCCTCCGACATCACGGCCCACGTCCCGCGCTATGTCCGGGGCAACGTCAGCCGCCTCGAATGTTCGACGAACGAGGACATGCTGCTGGTCCTGTCCGAAGAGATGCGGACCAGCCTGTGGCTCTACAAATACTTTTGGAACGGCAGCGAAAAAATCCAGAGCGCGTGGAGCCGATGGGACATGTGCGGGGAAGTCCTTTCCGCCGCCATCCTCAACACGGGCGTCTATCTCATCATGCAGTACGGCGATGGGGTCTATCTGGAAAAGATGGACATCACGCCGGGGTACAAGGATGAAGGCGAAACCTTCGAGTACTGCCTCGACAGGAAGATCACCGAACGGGACGTCACGCTCGGGGCCTACGACGCCATCAACAAGACGACGGCGATCACCCTGCCCTACGACATCCCGGCGGGATACACGCCCGTGGTCGTCACACGGACAGGCGGGCCGGACGCCCCCGGCAACCTGCTGCGCCGGGTGGACGTGACCGGACCCCGGACAATCACCGTCGAAGGCCCGGACGCGCACGGCAGGAAACTCTTCATCGGCATCCCCTACGAGTCCTCCTACACCTTCTCCACCTTCGCCATACGCGAGGGGGACAGCAAGGGGAACGCCGTCACCAAAGGGGAACGCCGTCACCACCGGACGCCTCCAGCTCAGGCGGCTTACCCTGAACTGCTCGAACACGGGATTCCTCCACCTGCACGTCACGCCGAAGTTCCGGCCCACCAGCACCTATACCTTCACGGGCCGGGAACTCGGGCACGGCACCAACATCATCGGGGCGATCCCCCTCTACACAGGCACGATCAACTTCCCCATTCTCAGCCTGAACACACAGGTCGAAGTCAAAGTGGGAAGTGATTCGTTCCTTCCCTTCGCGCTCGTCAACGCCAGTTGGGAAGGCTTCTACAACACCAGAAACGCGAGGGTATAAACGCACTATGGGATTTGATCCAATGACTATGGCGGTGGCCTCCTTCGTGATCGGGACGGCTTCGTCCGTTGCGTCGGGCGTGTCCGCCAGCCAGCAGGCAGAGGCCCAAGCGCAGTATCAGGAAGCGCAGGCCGCCGAGTACGCCCGCGTCAACGAACTCAACAACAAGGCCGCTGCGCAGGAATACGTGGAGCAGTCCGCCGCCGAACGCATGGCGCAGATGCAGGAACAGGACAAGGCATCCCGCGACGCGCAGGAAGTCCAGAAAGAAGCCCTGCAAAAGAAAGGCGAAATGCTGGCCTCGACCAACGCCTCGGGGCTGGCTCTGGATTTCCTCATGGCGGACTACGAACGGCAGGAGGCCACGCGCAAGGACATGATCCGCGAGAACTATGAAATGAGTTCCGCCAAATCCGATCTGAACGTCAACGCCTACAAGGACAGGGCGCAGAACCGGATCAACGGGCAGCAAAACTACATCTCACCCGGCTCATCCTATTCGACGGGCATGAACGTGCTCGGAACGGCGCTTGGCATCGGAGGGGCGGGGGCCACGGCCTATGACCGCTACTGGACCGCCAAGAACAAACTCGACGGAGTGAAATGATCATGAGCACCGCACGAGAACGCGAAGCCAAAACCATCAAAAAAGATATAGGCGGAAACGCTTCCCTGACCCCCGCCATCAACGCCCAAGGGCTCAGTTCATTCAGCTACGCCCGCCCCGGAGAAGTCGGCTATGACCGTTACGCCGGGGCCGGACTGCGGCAGCTTGCCGCCAACCTTTCCAGTATCGAGCCGAGCATCGCCCACGCCCACATGAAACTGTTGGACAGGCGTATAGCCGAGGACAAGTCCGCCGCCTCCCTGTTCGCCGTGGAAAACCCCGAGCTGACCAAGAATATGGAGGCGTGGCGTCAGGCGTCCGAGAAAGACGAGCGTATCCTCAACATGAACCCTTACGTCAAAAAGTACATCAAGCAGGAAATCCTCAAAACCTCGGCCCTCGGCTTCGACGCCGCGTTGAAGGATGCCTATGTCACCAGCGGCATGGTCAACGAAAGGGACCCTGAAAAGATCCTCAAATGGGGACAGGATTTCCGAAAGCAGTACACCGAACAGGCGGGCATCAAAGGTGAAGGCAAGGACATGGACCAGCTCGACATAGCCGAGCACTACACGGCCTACACCACCACTTCCCTCGACAACCTCCTCGGCAAGCACAACCGGGACATGGAAAGCCAGAACGCCAACCTGCTCGAACAGCAGATGTTCCAGAACATCTCCGACACCCTCGCCGGAAAGATGAACCCCCTCACGGGCGGTTACAACGTACACATCCCGACTGAACGCCAAAGCTATGTAACGGATGCCGCTCAGGTCATCATGGGCAAGGCCGAGGAAATGAAGAAGCTCGGCTACTCGCAGGACCGCGTTCTTGGGATGCTCGGCAAGGCCGTGCTGATGGGCAACCACTCCGCAGCCGTAGCCGAAGGACTCGCCAAAAGCCTCACCATCAACATCAATGGAAAACCCGTGAGCCTCCTTTCGCAGCCGGGCATCGCCAAAGGCATCGAAGCCCTCAAAGACAAGGAAATCGAGAGGGCATGGCAGGCCGAATCGCGGGCGCACACCAGAGAAGAATGGGCGCGCCAACGGGAGGTTCGCAATGCCATGTCAGCGGGGACGGCCTATGGTTCCCAAAACGACGACCTCACGCGGGAAACGGTCGTAGGCAAACTGCGTCTCTGCACCGATGAAACCTATCCCGAGTTTGTCAGGAACGCACGGGCCGCCGCGCAGGGGCGCTATCTCAAGCCGGAGAACCAGATCGATCTCGGCAGGCTCAAATACGGCATCATCATGGGCACGGACGGATTGGCTGCCGTGGAGGAAGGTATACGGACGGGCCGTATCCCGCCGAGTGAAGCCTCCGTGTATCAGAATCTCGCCCTGTCCCAAAAAGCGGGAGAGAACACCAACCTGTCCTCCTCCATCCAAGACATCGGCAAGACCTTCCTCTCAGGCATCACCGGGGCCTCCGTTGAGGACGCCGGGGCCATGTACATGGCCTACTCGACCGGGCGCAAGGCTCCGGTAGGCGTCATTGCCGAGGCCATGAGCCAGCTTCCGGGCATCACTTCCGAGTTTGAAAACTTCATCAATGAACAACGGGCCAAGAAAGGGAAAGACGACGCGGCCCTCACGCAATCTGAAATGCTCTTGTACAAGCAACAGTTCGTAGCGGAAAAACTCCCCACAATGATTGGCACCCTTAAGGAACGCTATGCAGAGGAAAAGGAAACATCTGTAAACAACAAGCAGTTCAATGATGTTGTCAAGGAAACCCTTGCCGGAGAACGCAGCAATCCTTTCGACGCGCTATCCAGCATGATGTCTAGCCCCTACAATGCCCCCTTCAAAAATTCGCTCACTGCCCTGAATACCCTCTTCCCCGATCAAATTCCTGAACAGGACTACAGGGGGATGCACAGCGTTCAAGACATGCTGGCCTATGCCCAAAGCCATACTCCGGGCGGCTTGTCGTGGCAGAACACCTTCTTCATCGCCGTGGGAGCAACACCGGATTCCCTCGGCGTCACCACAATACAGCAGGCCATCGACTATATTCCCAAGCACTTTGAACAGATGGGCTACAAGGTAAAACCCAGACCAGTCGTGCTCATCCCCAATGACGGAGGCCAGCAGAACCAATGAACAACACGATTGAAGTAACCCTCAACGGCTTGGAGGGCGGGGAAGAAGCCCTTTCCAGTATGCACGGGCTTGGCGAAGCCCCTCTCAATGCCACGGATGCCAACATCACGGCCCCCGCCGCCGTCGCCGAAAACGCTCCAGCCCCCTCCACGGATACATCCCCAAAAGACGATGATCTTTCCTTCTTCGATTACGTCGGAGATGTGATCAAGGGCATCGCCAACGGCCCGGTGAACTCCGTCAACGAAACCATCGACCTTGCGGGAACCATCCTGAACGGCGGGGAGGAAGTCGACGTCGCCAAGGCCACCAAAGGCAGCGGCTGGCTCACGGACATGAGCAACTTTGGGGAGACGCAAACCTCGGCAGGGAAATTTGCCGAAGACATCTCCACGTTTGTGTCCGGCTTCGTTACCGGGGGGAAACTGCTTGAAGGCATAAAAGTGCTGCAAGGCGCAGGCAAGGGTGCCATAGCCGCCCGAGGTGCCGCCAAGAGCTTCTACTCCACCGTTACCTCGTTTGACGGGCACGAAGAAATGCTCTCGAATATGATTCAGGAACACCCGGCATTACAGAACGTGGTGACGGAAGCCCTTGCCGTAAGCAAGGACGACAACGAAATCGTGGGCCGCCTCAAGCATGGGCTGGAAGACCTCGGCATCGGTATGGCTCTTGAGGGGGCCATCTCCCTCTATGGAGGGTGGAGGCTGGCGCAGGCCACTAACAAGAGCGCCAAGGAAAAAATCGTAGCCGAAACAGCCCGCCAACTGGAACAACTGCGCGGCGATAAAGAGATGCCCCATGATCTCGCCGCCGGGACAGCCGGTAAAAGCGAACCTCCCCTTCCTTCCGCAGCGGGAGGAAAAGAAACCACGCCTCCCGCCTCTGAGCATACGCTTCCTGAATCCCAAAACACCGATGCGCTCACGCCAGCCAAAGCGGAGGAACACCCGCTCAAGCCTTCCGAAGCCATCAAAGCCGACACTATCAAGGAACATATCCTTGATGTCGTCACGTCCACCAAGAGCAGAGAGGAAGTCGTTGAGAGCCTGTCCAAGGATTACAACATCCGCACGCATCTTATCCGTGATGAGAACGGCCTCCGCATCCTTGACGACATCAACGAGCAGATCTCCCCCGCAACCCTGAAAGGTCAGGGCGTGGAAACCTTCGATGCTGTGCTCAAGGACGCTGAACGGCTCAAGTATTACGGCATGGACAGAATCCAGAAGGTGGTCGAACTCGCCGCTTCCGGCGACATCCCTCTGAACAAGGCGAAACGGACCCTGACGCTCCTCAAGGACGGCACGGAGTTCTGTTCCCGTGAACTCTACAGGATCGCTGAAAAGATGGAGGTGAACCCGGCAGCCGTCTCCCCGCAGGAGATGCAGGACTTCGTATACCTAAAGGAAAATCTCGATAACCTGTATCTCGCCGAACGGAACCTGACCACGGAAGGCGGGCGGCTTTTGAGTTTCATGCGCAATGAGGGCGGCATATTCAGCGACGAAAAGATGTTCAAATGGTATGCCTCCCCCACAGGCGGCACCACGGAGCAAATCGCCAGTGAACTTGCCAAGAAAGGCTATACCCCCGATACAATCAAGAAGATGGCCCGCGATATACGCCTGAACAAGGACAACCTCGGAGCCGTCGCGCAGGCGGCCCACAGCGTCAAACCCGGATCATGGTTCAACGTCTTCAACGAGTTCCGCATCAACAACATGCTGTCCGGCCCCTTCACGCTTGCCGCGAACGCGGCGACCAACGGCTTGAAAACCCTGCTCATGCCTGCCGAAAAGTACCTCGCGGGCACCATCATGCGGGATGACGCCGTGCAGCGCGAAGCCCTCGACACCTTCTCCGGCCTGTTTCGTTACTGGAATGACAGCTTCCGTCTGGCGAAAAAGGCGTGGAAGGTGGAGGACAACATCCTCGACCGGATGGGCGGAAAGATGGAAACCAACTCGGCGGCGATGACCTATGAGAACATCCGCAACCTCATGCTCAAGGACGCCCCGAAGGGGGCCGAGCTGTCCCCCCTTCAAGAGAACATAGCCCGAGCAATGGGTCTGGTCGGCCCCTATCTCCGCATCCCCTCCCGGCTGCTGATGAGCACCGACGAGTTCTTCAAGCAGTTGAACTACCGATCTTCCCTCTCCGCCTCGCTCCTGCGGGAAGGCCGGGAAGCGGGCATCAAGGATGCCGGGGAGCTGGCCCGCTATGTCGAGGAGCAGCTTGCCCTCGCTTTCAAGAAAGACGGTTCCGCCATCCGGGGCCGCTATGCGGACGATGCCGTCAAGGACAGCATCCAGTACGCAAGGGAATCCACATGGACGCAGGATCTCGGACGGAACACGCTTGGCGGCGGCATCCAGAACCTTGCCAACACCCACCCCGTCCTCCGCATCGCCATACCCTTCATCAAGACGCCGACGAACCTGTTCCGCGACTTCGTGGCCCATACGCCCGGCGTCGCGCAGATGACCAAAACCTACCGGGAGGCGATCAAGGCGGGCGGGGAACAAGCCGCCCTCGCCCAATCCAAAATGGCGATGGGTGCCCTGATGTGGACCGGAGCCGTCATGATGGCGCACAGCGGGCAGATCACAGGTTCCCCTCCGAAGGACAACAAGCTCCGGCAAGCCCTTGAAGCCACAGGCTGGCAGCCCTACAGCATCAAGGTCGGGGACAAATACCTCTCCTACAGACGTCTCGATCCCGCAGGGATGTTCCTCGGCATTGCCGCAGACCTCGCCGTTGCGGGCCAGTATCTCAACAAAGACCAGTATGATGATGCCGTCTCTATGGCTGTAGCCGCCCTGTCGAACAACGTCACGTCAAAGACGTACATGCAGGGAATCAGCGAACTTATAGACTTCATCAATGATCCCAATGAAAAGGCCATCCAGTATTTCGGCAGGATGGGGGCTACCCTCGTCCCCTTCGCGTCGGCGGCCCGATTCGCGCGCCAGCAGGCCGACGATCCCATGCGCGAGATGCGAGACTTTATGGATTACACCATGAACACCATCCCTGGCTGGTCCTCCACCCTCCCCGCCCGGAGGAATTGGGTCACTGGAGATACCATCAACTACAACCTCATCCCCTCGAATGCCAACGACCCCGTGCTCGATGAACTGAACAGGATGGCGGAAGGCATTTATGGCCCGCCCGCCAAGAAACTACATGGCGTCGAGCTTTCCACGGCACAGTATTCCCGGCTCAACGAGCTGCACGGCACGACGACCATCGGCGGCAAAACGCTGCATGAGTCCCTAGGGGAATTGTTCGCCAGCCAGCAATACGACATCGACAGGAACACCATTGGAGATCCGCCCGACAAGGAACGCGGCCCCCGCGCCGTCGCTATCAACCGCATCATCCATGCATACCGACAGAAAGCGCAAGACGAACTGCTCAGCGAGGACGATAGCCTCCGCCATGAAGTGCGGAAATCCGACTACCAACGCCTCGCCTCCAAACGCGGGACCATGACGGAAAACAACCAACAGGAACTCTTGGATGCGCTTCTAACGTATTAACTCCCTCTCCCCGCCTCACACCCACCATACGGATGAAAAGGCGACCTTCCGATCTCAATGATCACAGGAAGGCCGCCTTTTCATCATGAGCCATAACTTCAAACAAGGAGCATTTATGTCCTACAGTTACGTCACCTATACGGGCGACGGAACGACCCAAGACTATATCGTCCCCTTTCCCTACCTGAAAATCTCCGACGTCAAAGTCAGCCTTGACGAAGCGGAACAGAACGCCCTCGCCTACTCATGGCACACATCCGGCACCATACGCTTCGTCACGGCCCCGCCCAACGGGGCGTCTATCCGCATCCAACGCATCACGGACAAGGTGACGCCCGCCGTGGACTTCCGCGACGGCTCCACGCTCACCGAGGCCGACCTTGACCTCGCGGTGACGCAACTCCTCTACATCGCACAGGAAGCCTACGACGCCCTCGACGGGGAAACCGCCGTCGCCGCAAAGGACAAGGCTGAGAAAATCCTCAAGGAAGTCGAAGAGGTATTCGCCAAGACACAGATCGAGATCAACTACTTCCGCAAGATGTGGATCGACGTGCAGGAGTCCCCCACCGCGCCCGGTCGCGGCGAATATGATTTCACGTCCGGAAAGATGACCTTGTATGTCCCCGCTGGCCCCGTTGGGCCACAAGGTCCGATGGGACAGGAAGGGCCACAAGGTCTTCCCGGCGCACAGGGAGAGCAAGGGCCACGCGGCATACAGGGGCCGCAGGGCATCCAAGGCGAACGAGGCCCGGAAGGACAGCAGGGGCCGATGGGTCCGCAAGGCATCCAAGGGCCAAAAGGGGAGACTGGAGAGCGCGGCCCCCAAGGTCCGCAAGGCATCCAAGGGGCAACTGGCGCTCAAGGGCCTCGGGGCGAAACCGGACCTGTAGGCCCGATGGGACCGGAAGGGCCTCGCGGCATTCAAGGAGAGCGTGGTCCCCAAGGCCCCGAAGGTCCTAAAGGAGCGACTGGCGACAAAGGCCCCATCGGGGATTCTCCGCTGCCTCTCACATTCGGAAACTTCTCTGTCAATACAGATGGCTACTTGCAGTTTGAGTATAACGGAGGCCCTGTGGACAGCTCCATGTTCAACCTCAACCCGGAAACCGGAATATTGGAGGTCATTATAGCGTGAGCAACATCATGCAAATCGGCAAGGTCCGCCCCACCTATAAAGGTGAGTGGGATGCGGGGCAAGCTTATGAAACCTTGGATTGGGTCCTCTATCGCGGGATCGCCTATCAAGCGATTAAGGACGTACCCATAAACCGGGAACCTGATGCCGCCACCGACTATTGGGTCGCTACCGGAATGAAGGGCGATAAAGGCGACAAAGGAGAGACAGGAGAACGGGGACCTGCTGGCGTGGACGGCAAGGACGGGGCTCCCGGCATCCAAGGGCCTAAAGGCGACAAGGGAAATCAAGGCATCCAAGGACCTAAAGGAGATACAGGCGCAACGGGGCCACAAGGCCCGCAGGGGACCGCTCCGGAACATAAATGGGCTGGAACCAAACTGGCCTTCCAGAACCCTGACGGCTCATGGGCTGACCCCGTAAACCTCATTGGAGCGCAGGGGGTTCAAGGCCCCGAAGGACCCATCGGCAAACAAGGCATCCAAGGCCCTGTTGGACCGCAAGGCCCCGCTGGACCACAGGGGGTGGCAGGCCCCAAAGGAACTTCGCTCAACCTGAAAGGCGCATGGGCCGCAGACGTCGCGTATGTCTGCACCACCGTGCAGATTGACGTGGTGACGCATAACGGAAGCTCCTACGCCTGCAAGAAAAGCCATACCTCCACCTCATCCATCCTGCCCACGAACACCACCTACTGGACGCTGATCGCGCAACGGGGCGAACCGAGAGAGCTGTCTGACTCTGTAATATCAAGTTCCAGCAACATTGCTGCGTCATCAAAGGCCGTGAAGACGGCCTACGACAGGGCTGAAACCAAACTGTCTTTGTCCGGCGGCGTAATGAGCGGGTGTATCGGCGGTATTGCGGGGACCTACAATGCCGACGTGACTGCAAGATGTGTAAATAGTGCCCTTGAAATACGCGAGAACGGAAAAGTAAAAAATACGCAATCAGACATAGCATACGCTCCGGCGATTGGATTCCATTGGGCAGATGTAGTTGCGGGAACACTTGTGCTGAGAAGCGACGGTATATTTTCCTTTCTGAAACAGAATGGCAGCAGAGCCGTTGTTGATTGTGATGTCCCGTATGCAACTGCGGCAAACAAGCTCCGCAGGGAAGGGGGTGTCGATACAAACTGGTATTGGTCTGGTCAGGGAGGCCAACCCGGTTGGCTGTGGGGAGGCAATGACGGCGTCAACATGTACGTCTACAACCCCGCAAATTTCAGCGTGAACTATGCCAATTCCGCCAACTACGCGAATTCCTCAAACTATGCCAACAGCGCGGGCAGTGCTCCGGCGAACGGCGGGACGGCCGCAGCCTGTAGCGGTGTACAGCCGTTGGATACTACTACACTGCCTTCGGGGGGGACATGGGCCTACATAGCCCAAGTTTCGTATAGGGACGGTGACAATAATTATAGTAAGATAATAAATGGAATAGCAGCCGGTGGCACAACCTTTTTTACACAGACAAGGTCATGCTCAGGACTGGCAATAAGGGTGGCATAAGCATGAATTACGGACAAATCATCCATCGTACACTTGACGACTCCTTTGTCATTACAAAAAACGGTATGCCCTATCACGTCTACCCATACGCCGCAGAATTCGCGGAAGAGTGGGACGCCGTGTTCGCCTACGCCGAAGCGTACCCCGAATGCGTGACCGAGGAGCAGCCGTACGTTCCGCCTGTACCGACGCTGGAGGAACTGAAAGCAGCGAAGAAGGCACGGATCGACGCTGAAACGTCCGCCGCCATTGCTTCCGGGTTCGACTATGCCGTGGGCGGAGTCACCTATCATTTCAGCTATGACACCTTTGACCAGCAGAATTTTGCGGATACGGCGAACGTCTGCCTGATGAAGCAATCGGGAATGCCGGGCCTGCCGGACTCCGTAACGTGGAACGCCTACACGCCGGGCGGTGAGCTTGAGCGCTTGACGTTCGACGCATCGGGCTTCCTCGCGCTCTACGCGGGCGGGGCAATGAAGCACAAGAACGAGACGATGCAGCGGGGCGGGGAACGCAAGGCGGCGGTAGAGGCCGCTGCCACGGCGGAAGAGGTTGAAGCTGCATGACCTACGGAAAACACATCCTCATCGGCTTCGATCAACTCCTGAACACCCTGTTCATGGGCTGGCCTGACGAGACACTGAGCAGCCGATGCTGGCGGTGGGAACAGGCAGGCATCCGCGCATGGCCCGTAAGCTTGTGGACACGCTGTTCTTTTGGCAGCCGAATCATTGCCGGAGTGCCTATGAAAGCGAACGCAAACGCCTCCAATGCCCTCCTGAACTCAGAAACGCGGGAGGCTAAATGGCAACGCCCTGCGCCCATGAAGCTGACATTTCCCTCCTCAATACCGCCATCGTCGAAATCAAAGACACCCTCAAAGATCTGAAAGAACTCCTCCTCTCCAACGCCGTCCTCTCCGAGCAGGTTTCCCATTTCAAGGAAAACATCACGAGCATCGACATCCACCTCCGAAAACTGGAGCTGGATGTGGCGCAGGGGAAGGGGGCGAACAGGTGGGTCGAACGTGTGGTCTGGTGCCTGACGTCAGCGGCGTTAGGGTATTATTTGAAGGGGAGTGTGTGATGTGCTTTGTTTTTTAAGATAAGAAAATGTAGTTTTAAAACTACAAAATGTTCGTAAAAACGAACAGTTGCACAACAACACTCAATAATTATAGCAAGTTGCAACTTTTGCGCGCTTGCAAATAAATGCCTTTTGGCATATTTTCTAAAAGAAAGGGCAAGGAAGTGCTGGTAACACTCCCCTGCCCCCGGCAGGATTGGTTCCGAAGCCTACTCCCGCTGGTTAATGCCCTAACGGAAATGACCCCGGTAAGCGTGCCCCGCGAACCGGGGTCGCCTCTTTTATAAAGCAACTACTGCATGTAGCGCGTAATCATAAACACTATGACGCCGCACAAGATGTTCAGCGTCATAGTATCAGCTATGTGCTCCATACGTACCTCCTTCCCATAACCCTGCCGATACAAGCGGGAGAAGGTCCTTTTGAAGCATATCTAACGATTGCCTAATAATCAATCTCCTTTTTAATCCAAGGAGCATTTCAAAAATGTCCAATAACCTCAAGGACAATCGCGCATCCGAGTCCGCACTCGCGGAACTTCACGGCGTTGTGGCGAAGCTCCTTACGTCCCGTCTCCAGTCCGGCGATGCATCCACGGCGGACATCAACGCCGCGATCAAATTCCTCAAGGACAACGGCATCGACTGTGCCGGGTCCGCGAACCCCGACGTACAGGATCTTGTGGCGAACCTTCCGACCTTCGAGGATGTCTCGAAAGATGAAGTGAGCCTCCTCAACTAACCTCCCCTATAACCACACCCTATTTTGAACCCGATCTTCGAGCGCATGACTCGTTGGTCGGGTTTTCTTTTTTCAAGCGTGTTTCACCATCCAAAAGGCCAATGGCTGGAGGAAAAGAGTATGGCATCCGCCCTCAAAGCTATTCGGGAACACTGTGTCCTCTGCGTGAATGGGAAAGTGCAAAAAAACAATCTCGAAATAATCAAAACCTGCGAGCATGAAAAATGCCCGCTCTGGCCCTACCGAATGGGTATCCGTCCTACCGATGGAACACCCCACCGCCCATTGAAAGCCTGCCGGACATTTTGCGTCGAGGAGTGCTGCGCTGGTGTTCCCAGTGAAGTGCCTACCTGCCGAGGCAATCAGTGGCCCATCGCTCCTTGTCCGCTCTACCCCTTCCGAATGGGGAAAAGCCCAAACATTTCCGCCGATGCCCGAGAACGGATGAAAGCCAGAGCGCAACATTTCAAATAAGCTACCAGCCACACCCCTCTCAAACGACGAAACAGCCCCGAAAGAAGTTTTCCCGACCCAATAGTCGGGTTTCTTTTTTCGGGGCATTTTTTCTTCAACAGCACACACCACAGGAGGTTTTGTTACGAACACCCCGACTTCCATCCCCCCGATGCCGGAGAAGCTGACCGACTTCCGGGTCTTCCTCACGCTTGTCTGGCGGCACCTGAACCTTCCCGACCCCACCCCCATTCAGCTCGACATCGCCCTGTACCTCCAGCATGGGCCGAGGCGAAAGATCATCGAAGCCTTCCGAGGCGTGGGCAAGTCGTGGATTACGGCGGCCTATGTCGTCTGGAGGCTCCGGCAGAACCCCAACCTCAAATTCATGGTGCTGTCCGCATCGAAAGACCGCGCCGACAACTTCACGACGTTCTGCATGAGGCTCATCAATGAAATCCCTATACTTCAATGCCTCATCCCCCGTGCCGACCAGCGGTGCTCGAAGCTCTCGTTCGACGTCGGCCCCGCCCGTGCCGACCATGCGCCGAGCGTCACGTCGAAAGGCATCTTCTCGCAGATCACGGGCGGACGCGCCGACGAGATCATCAGCGATGACGTCGAGGTACCGAACAACAGCTTCACCCAATCCATGCGGGACAAGCTCTCGGAAGCGGTCAAAGAGTTCGACGCCATCCTGAAACCCGGCGGCACCATCACGTATCTCGGCACCCCGCAGACCGAACAATCCCTCTACAACCAGCTTCCTGACCGTGGGTATGCCGTCCGCGTATGGCCCGCACGGTATCCGTCAGATGACCAGCTCATCAACTACGGCAGCGAACGGCTGGCCCCATTCATCCTCAAGCGACTTGAAGACTCCCCTACCCTTGTCGGGCGCACCACGGACCCGCGCAGGTTCTCGGACGACGACCTCCTCGAACGCGAACTCTCGTATGGGCGCAGCGGGTTCCAGCTCCAGTTCATGCTCGACACCCGGCTCTCCGACATGGAGAAGTATCCCCTCAAGCTCGGGGATCTGATTGTCATGTCGTGTTCGGCTACCGACGCCCCGGAGAAACCCATATGGGCTGCGGGCACCACAAACATCCTGAACGACGTCCCCTGCGTCGGCCTGAACGGGGACAGCAGGTACTATGGCCCCGCTTTCCTCCACGGCACATGGCTCCCGTACACAGGTTCCGTCATGGCGATTGACCCGGCTGGACGAGGCAAGGACGAAACCGCCGTGTGCGTCGTGAAGATGCTGAACGGCTACCTGTACGTCACGGCAATGCGTGCCTATCAGGAAGGCTACAGCGAGGCCACCCTTTCCTCCATCGTCCAGCTTGCCAAGCAGCAGGCGGTCAACCATGTCATCATCGAGGCCAACTTCGGGGACGGCATGTTCACCAAGCTCATCAGCCCATACTTCACCAAGACACACCCCTGCCGCATCGAAGAGGTCAAGCACAGCAAGCAGAAGGAAGCACGGATCATCGACACCCTCGAACCCGTCATGAACCAGCACAAGCTCGTCATCGACAAGAACCTCATCCTTTGGGACTACAACCTCTCCACTAAGAACCTCCCCCCTGAGATGGCCCTCAAGTACCAGCTCATGTACCAGATGAGCCGGATCACCAGAGACAGGGGGAGCCTTGCCCATGACGACCGCCTCGACAGCCTCGCTATGGCGGTCGGGTATTGGGTCGAACAGATGGGGCAGGATGTGGACAAGAGGATGCTCCTCCGCCAAGACCACCTCATGCTGGAGGAGATGAAGGCATGGGAAGGGAATGCTAAGGGGGTGAACGTGAAGATCGGAATTACGAACAACCCCGCACTCTCGGAGATGCTGTTCACTTTCCACGGCACGGTCGTCAAAGGAAATGATGATACAGGTGGGCATCAGCACTATAAAAGATTAAGAAACTGGACTGGTGGGGGGAGGGGTACGAGGAAGATCCTCCGGTAGAACGTGAGGGGAGGGGGAGCATGTAGACCTCCCTCTACCCCTTCGGGGAAGACCTCCATTCTAGGGTCATTTTCTAACATGCTGATTTTATTAAGATGGATGATCTGTGATCCATGATCATGCTGACTTTCTAACTAGTTGAAATCATTATGATTGATGATATTGATAGAATATTCTATTTATTCAATATCGAAAGATAGTTGGAATTAGGTTCCACCTTCGGAGAGAGCGAAAAATAAATTCGACAAGAAGCTACTTTCAGTATCTTAAAAAATCTTACGTTACCCTAAAGAACCGAACGTGGGACTTGAACAAAGAGATCTAATTTAGATCAAGATCACCTTAATGATCAGAATCTATACGTTACCTTATAGGCTCGTATATTGTCTTACCGTTTCCTTTCCGTTATCATATAGACAGACCAAAATTTGCTGAAAAATGTGAAGGTCCTACCGCTATCTGATTGATCCCCGATTCCCCCCATGCCCTCCCCGCCGCTCTCATGGTGGTGGGGGATGGTCACAGGGAGGGAGTCGAGCCGCTGAAACCTCTATCTATGGGCCGTTTTGCAATTCATTTGCAATCAAATGCACCTAACATGCCGTAATCATACGATAGCATGTCGGATTGATAATCGCATTGAGGGGGTATGGGGAGGTCTACGGAAGGATTGCCGGGGGTGGTGTTGGCAGGACTGTCAACTTTGTTTGCAGTCGCAAGGATTGACTGCCAATTTTATTCTCATTTTGATAAAAATCGATTAAATTCTACTAACATAATGCAATGAATAAAGAAAAAATAAAGAATATTGGGATTCAAGTCACTGTAGCTCTTGCGGTTATTTTTTGTTTAAAAGTCTATCACTATATAAAAAACAAAACAGAAAGTAAAAATATTGTAGCCTACTCAAACGAGAACAAGACACAAGTTCAAGAAAAACACTTATATCTAGCTGATGAAATAAAAGTATCAGGAAACACAAAAGAAGAACAGATTGATTCATTTTGTAATAACTTTAGCGTAGCTTTTAACAATACCCCCATAGAAAAAAGATATGAACTTTTTATAAATATTATACATATAAGTTTTTGTAGAATAGCTATGCTTAATATAGATGTAGACAATCTAGAACCTATAGAAATACCAACAGAAGGAATGAAGGCGATTTACTACATTCAAGAGGCCATGCAAAAAGAAAATCAACCATTCAAACTAGCAACTATTTATCAAATATCATACGGATTAAAAGATAAATACCCTTCATTATGGGAATTAAAGCTATTACTTTCAAAAAATGAATCTTTAAAAAAACAATTCCTAGATCAACAATATAAAAAAGCAATAACTGATATTGAATTAGGTTTAAATTTAAATGAACTTGCTTTAATTAAAGAAAAAATAAGACTAGCACAGGGATAAAATATGCCAGCACTACCGGGATACTACACAACAAAAGAAGCGGCGGAAAAGCTAGGTTACAAAACACCTGATAGTCTGCGCCAATATTGTGCACAAGGTAAAATTCCCGGTGCACAGAACATAGGACGTATGTGGTTTATACCTGTTGAATGGGTAGAAAGAAAGGAAAATGAACCTATAGATCCAAAAGGAAACAGAGGGTTAGCGCGAGAATCGAAAAAATGATACGGACGTATTGACATCTACTCTGTAACAGAGTAGAAAGGAATCACGCAAGGGAACAAGCCCTAAGCCTGATTCCTTTTCTTTTTATCCTATCTACTCTGTTACAGAGTAGAATATCTTTGACAATCCCGCCCTTGGCTTCCTTGGAACCCTGCACGGCAGGCAACAGCCAAGAATAGAGAAAGTGAACGGAAACGAACAATAACAACAAGTTTTTGCTTCCAACACCTTGCCGGGCACGGATCACACTTGTCCAACTGCATACACCAGACAGCGGGGGAACGGGTTCCGCCTCTCCCGGTCATAGTGGCGCATAGCATAAGGAACCATCCGGCAAGCTATGGAGTCAGAAACGAACGAATCGCCTTGTCAACACTGGAAAAAATGGATATTTTAATTACACAGGGGAGAAAACAGCATAATGAAATATTGGATAACAACGTTTCAAGCTACCGGGATAGCCCTTTTTGCAGGTGCATTGATCGCTAATCCACCTGTACCGTCCGCTGTCTTTTGGGGTGTTTGGCTAATTTTTGTTGGTGCATTTTTCCACCACCTTATCAGTAAATAAAGACAAGGGGGCATTATGAGCATTTCAACACTCATCGGCGTGATTATGACAATTGTTGCTGTAGGCGTCTATATTGCCTATAAGATAGGTTGGATAAAGAAGTAGCACCATAACCATTCTTTTGATTTAATCAAACAAGCCCTTTCGGTTTACATCGGAAGGGCTTTTCTTTTATCCACTTCACCACAAACAAGATAGGAAACTGTATGAATCTTACAAAGACAGAAGCTGAATTGCTGGCTAGTTCTTTCGGAGCAACCATACCCGAGACGGAAGGCGATGAAGTACATTTGATCACAACGCAATCAGGTCGCGCATGGTGGCTTACGTTCTGGAATGGTGAATATAGACTGACGGATGAACTATGATTAAGGATTTTCTTTATATACTAGGAAACATCCTGATACTCGGCTTTTTCATCTTCTTAGGACTCTTTGGAGTCCTTTTTTTGTAACCAATAATCATAAAAGGATCTGAATCATGACCGCTCTACTCTCTGAAAAGGAACTTGAACACAAGGCCGATAATGCTACAGCACTCTTTAGCGTTGATCCTTCCGATACATTTTACTGGCGCGAAATTCTCAATCATGCAAAGGATGAAGGGTTTTCTAGTGACGTCCGGGAATGGCAACGTATGCCGGGGGAAGAAAAGGAAGATGCAATAATTGGTCTTTATGAAAAGCTGTTGACTTCATATGATGAAGGTATTCTTAGCATTGATACTGTCGTTGTTAAGGATGTCCTTTTAAGCACTGGCGGCCCTGCTTCCGGTATTGAATTCCGCTTGATTGATTACGGCGATTCATACGAATTTCAAAATGCTAGATACTGGTATCAGGATTGGTTCACGCCTCGGCAATATTCACCTATTCCAAACGACATCGGGGAAAGGATGTTTGAGCATTTTGGGTTTGAATACAAGTAGGAAGAACCCTTTCTATTGATGATTCATTGTTCAATCATCAAAGAGGCGACTTGATTATAGCGAGTCGCCTTTTTCATTGATGGAACAAATATCAACAACAATGGAGTGATAAAATGGACGCCTTTTACACTGAAAACATTGTAACGGAAAAGTACGGCTACAACATGACTATCAACCTGTATCAAGATATCGACGCTCCAAATCCATTCGATGAATTCGACACACTCGGGACGCTCGAAACATTTACCAGTGCGACAGAGTATAGGGAACGAATTGAACAATTTGATAAGGAACGGTCTATCTTTGTTGAGGGGTCAACGCTGAGAACCGAATATGTCATTTACGCTTCCCGTGCCTCTATCAGGACAGCGTATAACGTCAAGCGTCTTACAAAGAAGACATTAGCAAAGGCATTTGATTGCCTCATGTCGGAACGCGCCATCTATGAAAACTGGTTGAATGGCGGCGTTACAGGCTACATAGTAACAGATGATGAAACAGGGGAAGAAATAGATTCCTGTTGGGGCTTTTATGATGACGATAATGATGAACATGCCCTTGAAGAAGCAAGAGAAGCAGCCGAAAACTATAGGCGACCAATACCCGCATGGGCAAAGAACTGGAAGCTGTTACCGGGACTGACGGCGGAACAGGTTGGAAATCCTTTTTTGCGTGTCGCGTAAAGTATGAGGTGTCTATGTGCACATTCTACAATATTGACGTTTCCGATATGACCATACACCAGATCAACAAGCTCTTTCGTCAACATGATGACAGTGCGTTATGGCCTATTTGTGGGCGGTTCAACGCTACCGAAAGAGCAATCAGGCGTTTGCAGCGGACCGCTGAATACACCTACACAGACGGCCTTGAATATGCCCTTGCCCTTGATTCTGAAATAAGCCGCATTGTGAACGGGGAGGTCTAGATATGAGCATACAACATAGCCTTTTCATTGATGCCTATATCGGATGCCTTTTGTTGGCTGGAACAGACGATAACGGGGAGCCGTTAGACACTCATTACAACATCTATAATTTGTCCGCTGAAAGCCGCAGCCGCATTGTGAGGGACTGTCATTATTTTATGCTTGTCGCCTCTACTAGTGACATAGACCTTTCCGGCCTTGAAGCACAAGCGGGGCATGATTTCTGGTTGACACGCAACGGTCACGGCACGGGCTTTTGGGACAGACCGGAAATCTACGGGGAAGAAAATGCCCGCATCCTTTCGATTATGTCCCATTGTTTCGGAAATTGTGATCCAATCATCACTGATGATGAATATATTGAACTTGTATAGATTTTGCTTAGGTGAACTATGGAATTTATGCTTGTTATTCGTGATGGTGAATGGAAGCCTTGCGCCTATTTTATTGACGGGAAGCGCGTTTCTAAGGAGGCTTATAATATAATGGAATATGAAATTCAAACACACGGCGTTGCGGATTGCTTCCTTACACGCCGTTCCCGTAATGGAAATTGGCTTCATAGCTTTTCAGGTCGCTTGATACGTTGACCTGAACATATCAACACCATTGAAACATCAAAAGGCGGAACCTCATCAACAAGGGTTCCGCCTTTTCATTGTGGCAATGGCAACTCGGAATATGAATACAAACAAGACAATCAAAGACGCTGGAGACTATCGCATGGGTTACACAGTAGACAAAAAGACCGGAAAGATCATCCTTGTACATGACGTTACCGTATCGTCAAAGGCCGTAAAACAGCCGGAAACACAACAGCAGCCGCAGCAGCGCCAGCAGGAAGCGCAACAAACCGCCGCTACATTGCCCGCGATTCCCGCCGCCTCTATGTCCTCCGCGCGGGCTTCCGCTCCCGGCACGTTTGTTTTCCCGGTCACGAGACAAAAGGTTCGGACGGTATGGCATGAGGGGAACGTCTGGTTTGTGGCAAAGGATGTTGCCGAGTGTTTGGGATTCATTCACCCGCAATCTGCAATTATTGATCATTGCAACCATGCGAAAGTGTTAAAAGGTGGCGAAACGCCACTTTTGACCTCCTCCCCTCGCGGCATCAACATCATCCCCGAATCCGACGTCTACCGCCTTGTCATGCGCTCCAAACTTCCCGCCGCCGAACAGTTCCAAACGTGGGTGTGCGAGGAGGTCTTGCCCTCTATCCGCAAAGCGGGCGGCTACGGCGGTTCACCTGCACCCGCCACCAAACCCCAAACCGAAGATCAGCTCATCCTTGAGGCCATGCAGGTATTATTGTCCAGAACCGAAACCCTCAAGGCGGAATTGGCCGAAGCCAAACCCAAGGCCGATTATTACGATGCCCTTGTGGATGACAGAGATCTCCTCACGTTCACGGAAGCGGGCAAACTGTTCGGCATGTCCGCCCAAAAACTCGCGGCATTCCTGCGCGACGCGAAAGGGACGCCGCACCATTGGCTGTTTAAAGGATTCGACGGTGCAAACATCCCCTACCAGCCCATTATTGACCGAGGACTGATGAAGGTGAAGCACCGTACCAGTTCCCTCAACGGGATGCCCTGCACACAAGGGTATTTCACACCGAAAGGGATTGAGGCACTGAGGAAATTATTGAAGGCATAGGCCGCGACATCCTGCAAAGCCATAAAAGCCGGGAAGGATTATTCCAACCCGGCTTTTCTTTTACCCTTTGAACACATCATCAAAGGATGAAACGCATGTACGATGAAGATAACGATTATTCCGTACCGTTCCCCGATGGGACAGTATCAGAAATTATTGAAGCCTCAGCAAAACTCATAGAAGGTAATTATTATGAAGCAGGTTATTGATAACAAGAAAAAGAAGTCTCTCCCCAAAGGTATTCGCCATCTTGCATCGGGTAAGTTTATTGCTGATGTCTGCATTAATGGAAAGCGTAAGACAAAAACGGTTGATACACTGGAAGAGGCTATTATTGAACGTCAGAAGATGTTGAATAATGATGTACCAACATCCTTTACCAAAGCTCCCGATGACACCAGCGGCTGGACATTAAAACAGGCGTATGACCGTACCAAAAGCCTTTATTGGGAAGACTCGGCGTGGTCTTATAAGGTTGCCTCAAACTTCAAGAGCATTTCCACATATTTTGGCGAAACAATGCCCATAGCGAAGATCACCCTTGATGACATAGATGATTACGTCAACACTCTGCTCACCAAAGGGAACAGCAACGGTACGATCAACCGCAAACTCGCAATATTATCCCGTATATTCAGAACCGCCGTAGAGAGGGGCAAACTAGAAGTGGTGCCTAAAATCCCCCTCAGAAAAGAGGCTCACCATCGGGTACGCTTCCTGACGCAGGAAGAAGAAAATGCCTTTGTCAAAGCATTCATCCAGAACGGATATAACACCCATGCGGAAGTCTTTCTCATCCTTCTCTATACGGGGTTCCGCCTTGGAGAATGCTGGCGCATCGAATGCAGAGATATCAACCTTGAACTTGGAACAATCACGGCTTGGAAAACCAAGAACGGACATCCCCGAACAATACCCATTGTTGACAAGATCCGTCCCATTCTCGAACGAAAAATCTTCGAGGCGGGTGAAAACGGAAAACTCTTCCCCACCGCTGATAATCGCTGGTTCGAGAGCGCATGGAATCGCATCAAAAGGCTGTTGGGGCTTGAGAAGGATGTACAACTTGTTCCACATGCACTACGCCACACCTGCGCCTCCCGGCTGGCCCAACGAGGCGTCAGCATGATGGTCATTAAGGAATGGATGGGGCATAGCAACATCAAGACCACAATGCGCTATACACACCTCTCTCCCAAGGATCTTCAAGAAGCAGCAAAAATTCTTTCATTATAATGAGATACGTATTTTTTGCAATATTTGTATTTCAACTTGCTATTCGCATTTTCTTAAAGAATAATACTTGTTATTCCACATAATAATGTAAATAGGTTCGGACGGGATATCCGAAAAAACCGCGCCGAGCAGCCCCGCCTCACGCAAGGACTGGAGCACAGGTTCCACAACGCCTGAACGCCGCAGGAACGGCCCCGTGATCACGAGCGCCCGGCCCCTCCCCCACTGCCTGGCGAACAAACCCGTTGAAGCGGCTTTTCCCTCCCCAAAGACGATGCCTTTCGGCGAGAACCAGTTCCACATATTTCCCCCGTTTTCATGCCGCGGCCCTGACGTGCGGCACCGTTGTGCGAAGGGCTTCTCAGTGCTCGTGCGGTTTGTTGCCGAGAGGATGCACATGCATATGGGCATGAGCGTGCGACGGCGCGGCGTCCGTGAAATGCTGCCCCTCAACCGTCAGGTATTCGGAAGAGGTCTCCGCCAGGAAGTCCCAGTCGTGGGAAATGATGATACGGGCCGTGGGAAGGGTTTTCAAGACGCCGATGATCCGCTGCCGGGCTTCCGGGTCCAGCCCGTTGGTGGGCTCGTCGAGCAGCAGGGCTTCCGGCTCCATCACAAGGACCGTAGCCAGCGAAACCAGTTTCTTCTCGCCCCCGGACAGGCGGTGCGTCAGCCGGTTTTCGAACCCGGCCAGCCCGAGCCGCTCCAGCGTGGACGCCGCACGATCCCGGGCTTCGTCCTGAGTGCAGCCAAGATTCAGCGGCCCAAAGGCCACGTCTTCCAACACCGTGGGACAGAAAAGCTGATCCTCGGCGTGCTGGAGGACCAAGCCCACCTTGCAGCGCAATTCCCGAAAGTCCTTTTCCGTTTCCAGCGGACGCCCGTGAAAGAGGATACGGCCTTCCTGCGGTGCCGCCAGCCCCATGATCAACCGGAAAAACGTCGTCTTGCCGCTTCCGTTCGGACCGTACAAGCCGATCTTCCGGTCAGGATACAGGGCAAAATCCATATCCCGGAAGACCTGCCGTCCTCCGGGATATGTGAACGAAATATGCTCCAGCGCGAAAATGGGCTCAGCCACGGGGAAACTCCAGATACAGATCAAAGGCCACGAGGCAAACCATGCACGCGAACGCCGCCACGGCGAACACGGCATCGCGGGATGTGGCCCGGAAAGCGGTCACGGACTGAAAACGCCCGGAAAAGCCGCGCAGGATCATGGCTTCGTAGACCCGCACGGAACGGTCGAAGCTGTGCACAAAGACCATGCCGAGCATGTTGCCGAAGGTACGGTACGTATGCATGTTGGTCTTGGGCGCGAACCCGCGCAGCCGCGCCGCGCCGTGCAGCTTGTGCCATTCATCGGCGATCACATGCAGATAACGGTACGTGAACAGAAACAGGAAAACCAGCTTGGACGGGAAGCGCAGCCGCTCCAGCGCATAGCCGATGGTCGGGGAATCCATCGTCGCCACCAGCGCGAGGAACGTCATGACGATGGCATTGGACTTGATGGTCACGAGCAGGGTCAGCAGCACCCCCGCGCGGCTGACCTCCAGCGGCCCCCACGCGGCGATAACGTCTCCGCCCGAGGTCAAGGGGACCGTCAACCAAAGGAACGCAATGAACACATTGACCACGGCCAGCCGCCGGAGCACGGGCCGCATCGGCGGCCTGCTGAGGGCAAGGAGCAGGGCGGCCATGCCGAACCCGAACCATGCCGCCTCGGGAGTCCGCACCACGGCCAGGCACACGGCGCACACGAACGCCGCCACCAGACGGAATCTGGGGTCGACGGCGTGCACCAAAGAGCGCCCGTGGGCAAAAGGTTCGTCAAACATCAGGGCCGGCGCCTAAAATACGCCGCAACGCCGATCAGCCCGAAAATCCAGCCGATGCCCCCGATGATGTCCCGGAGGTTCGGACCGGCTTCCGTCTGTTCCGCAAGCATACGTTTGATGGGGGACAGTTTGGCGTCCAGTGCGGCGTCGACGATGCGCTCAATCTCGGCGGGCGTCGCGCCGCCGGAAACCGCCGCAACCGGAGCGGCGGCAGAAGGCGCGGCCTGTCCGGCGACAAGGGAGGCCGGGGTAGCCGGGACTTCCGCAGCGGCAACAGCGACGGCCTTCGGGGTTCCCGAAGAAGCCAGCTCGTCGGCGGCCACGGTCCAGTCGTTCTGGTGCCCTTCCCCGGCGATGATCCGGATGTTGAGATCGTGCCCGGCCTCGCGGAGCTCCGCCGTCACCGGGAACCGGAACACCCCGTTATCATCGGTGGTTCCCTGCAACAGCCGCGCGCCGGTCGTTGCGTCAAAGACCTCCACGGTCCCCTGCTTGACCTTCTGGCTTCTGTTGAACCCACACTCGACCTGTACGGCATCCCCATCCACAAAGGCGAAGATATTCACGCGGTGCGCCGAAGCGAACGAGGCTCCGGCGAATACGAGGCACAACGCCATGCACCAAAGGCGAAACATACGCATATCGCTATTCCTTGGAAAATTGCAGGATTTCCGGGCGGACCTTGGCAATGAACGAAACCGCCAGCGCGGTGATCACGCCTTCCACGATCATGACGGGAATGTGCGCCAGAAACAAGATCTGTGCGGTACGGAGAAAGCCTTCAGCGCTGAAACTCAGCGACAGCGCCGTCAGCAGCCCGGCCCCGGCGACGGAGAGAGCCCCGCAGCAGAATGCGCCGACAATCCGCTGACGTGCGGATTTCAACAGCATGGGGCGGAACGCGTAGTAGCAGACGACCGCCGGAAAAGCCATATTGAAGGTATTCACGCCAAGTACGGTGATGCCGCCATACTGGAACAGGATCGCCTGAAGCATGAGCGCCACAAAAATGGACGGGAACGCCGCCCAGCCGAGCAGCATCCCGAGGAGCCCGTTCAGGATGAGGTGCACGCTGCTCGGGCCTATGGGCACATGGATGAGTGAGCCCACAAAAAAGGCCGCGGCCAGAATCGCCACCGTCATCAGCCTGTCGTAGTCCAGTTTCCGCAGCCCAATGACAATACCGGCCGCCGCCAGCACGGCTCCTGCCCCAAGGACCGCCGGGGAAAGCACCCCTTCCGAAATATGCATGGTTCACCTTCGATTTGTTTTACCGAGGAAGGAATTTGGGGAAAGGAGACGAAAACTTTCCGGAAAAAGTTTCACCCTCCCTTCCCCAAACCAGCCAGCGCAGAGCCCGGCCTTCCCTCTTCAAAAACGCTCGTCTTTACGAATCCCTGTTCCAGGCTTTCCCGAGTTCTCGAAACAGCGGAACGCCTGTTCCTCCCCTCCTGCACAATCCCTGCAGGCAGGGTGAATCGGAGAGCATGCCGACAGGCGTTCACCACCCCCACTGCGGCACCCTCCCGCTTGTCTTTTTTTACTTCTTCACCGGGTCGACGAACTCGGCCCACAGCACGGCTCCAAGCTCGACATTCTTGGGCGTGCCGTCGTGATCAAGCTTCTCATCGGCGGTATTCAGCGCGGCGAAGCCCCACCAGCCCGCAAAAGGCACGGCATAGGTGAAGACGCCGTTGGCGTCGGCCTTCACGACCTGCGTCACCATATACTCGTTGGGCGCTTCGTACTTCTTATCCTTGTTGTACAGCTCGACTTCCACATCGGCGCCGGGCACGGGCTTGCCGTTCAACAGCACCTGCCCCTGAAACACATTGCCAGCATAATTGCCGAAGGGACGGGTCAGGGGAACGATTTCCGTCTTGAGCCCGGCGGGCTCATCCCAGCCTTCCTCTTCGCCGAACGCCGCCACATACGCCTTGGTGTAATGGACGATGTAGCAATCCTCGGCGGGCTCCCAGTACGGCTGCGGCTCCATGACGAACTGATAGACGCCGGGCCGCTTGATCGCATACTGCGCGGTCCAGCCGTCGTGATCCACGATTTTTTTGGCTTTGAGGCTGGGTTTCAGGTCTTCAGTCTTGCCATTCGCAATGACCTGCACCGCTTTCGGCTTGGCCAGCGGCATACCCTGCATTTCCATAGGATGGGTAAAGGACAGGTCCAGCGTGACGTCGGCGTCCTTCTTGTCCGTCACCGTGCCCGCAGAAGGGATGACCATGCCGAAGTGCGCAAGCGCAACGTCGGAAACGGACAGCATCATGATGCAACTCATCAGAAACATTTTCCACATAACCGAATCTCCTTGTGTCGGGCCAACGGCAGCCAAAAGGGCACGCCTCACGCCGTAAAACCATGAGTAACACAATACAAAGAAAAGTAACAACAGAGAATCGATGATTTTCGTCCTATATTTGTTTCACTTTGAATTGTATAAGAATCCATGAGCCAATCTGGGCCCGGAAACATCGTCTCCAAGACACATGCGCACCATACGCAAAGCCATAGCACCCAATCCGCTCACGGAAACGGCTTCATGCCCATGCAGGCGCTCCCGCCGCCTTCGCTGCCCCGTTCCATGCCCTCGTACCCGCCGGAAAGAAAAAGAGAGGACCTTCCCAGATCCTCTCTTGATGACAATGCCTTTTGAAGTGCCTACTCGGGCTTCTTGGAGGGCCGGATGGTCATCACGGGGCACTTGGCGGACTTCACCACCTCATTGGCCACGGAGCCGAAGAACAGCCGATCCAACCCTTCGCGGGCGTGGGTTCCCATGACGATCATGTCGACGCCGAGTTCCTTGGCGATCTCCACAATCTTCTCGGCGGGGCGCCCTTCATAGATGAGCCCGTTGACGTCCATGCCGGGGAACTGCTTCTCCACGAAAGCATCCATATCCCCCCGGGCACGGGACCAGATGCTTCGCATCCCCTTGGCGATGTCCTCCACAGGGACTTGCAGGTTCTCATAAGCCGAACGCGACGAGACGACATAAATAGCCGAGATCGAAGCCCCCGAAAGTTCCGAGAGCATCTTCGCATATTCCACGGCAGGGTTGACGCTGTCCTTCAGGTCGACTGCGCAAAGGATCTTCTTCAGTTCCATGAGACGCCTCCAGCGTAACGAGTTGGACAATACAGGATTGTCTTTACACTACCTCCTGTTGCGCCAAAGTCAAGCCGGACGGATTTTCTAACGCTTTTCCTTCGCAACGGCGGTTCCCCGGCCTTCCCGGGCCTTCCGGTTGAACAGGCGGAAGACCAAGACGAAAAAGACCGGGACAAAGAAAATCCCAAGAACCGTTGCCGCGAACGTGCCGCCCATGACGCCGGTCCCGATGGCATTCTGGCTTCCCGAACCCGCCCCGGTACTTATCGCCAGCGGCAATACGCCGATGAGGAAGGCCAAAGAAGTCATGAGGATGGGCCTCAAGCGCAACCGGGCCGCTTCCATCGCGGCGTCCGCGAGGCTCGCGCCCTGCTGGAACAACTCCCGCGCGAACTCCACGATCAGAATGGCGTTCTTCGCCGCGAGCCCGATGGTCGCCAACAGGCCGATCTGGAAATACACATCGTTGGACAGCCCGCGCGCGCTGGTCGCGACCAAGGCGCCCAGCACGCCGAGGGGCACGACCAAAATGACCGACAGCGGAATGCTCCAGCTCTCGTACAGCGCGGCGAGGCAGAGGAACACCACCAAGATGGACAAGGCATAGAGGAACGGCGCCTGCGAACCGGAAAGGCGCTCCTGAAAGGACATCCCCGTCCACTGGTATCCGATGCCTTCGGGAAGTTCCCCCATCAGCCGTTCCATCTCCAGCATGGCCGTACCCGAACTCATCCCGGCTGCGGCGCGGCCCTGTATCCGCACGGCGGACACGCCGTTGTAGCGCTCAAGCTGCATGGGGCCGTACGTCCAGCGGGCCTCGCCGATGGACGTGAACGGCACCATCTCGCCCTTGTCGTTGCGGAAGTACCATCTGTTGAAATCTTCGGGCTTCATGCGGAACGGCGCATCGGCCTGCACATACACCTTTTTGACGCGGCTGCGGTCCACGAAGTCATTGACGTACTTCCCGCCCCACGCCGCCGAAAGATCCGTGTTGATGGCGTCGAGGGGCAAGCCGAACGCCCCGGCCTTTTCCTGATCGATGTCAACTTCCAGCTGCGGGCTGTCGTCCTGCCCGAAAGTTCGGACGTTCCGCAGCAGGGGGCTGCGCCGCGCCAGCTCCATCAGCTGATCCCGCGCCGCGATGAGGGCTTCATGCCCAAGCCCCGCCTGATCCTGCAACTCGAAGTCAAAGCCGGTGGCGTTGCCGAGCGAGCGGATCGCCGGGGGCGCGGAGACGAATACACGGGCATTGATGATTGAGGAAAAAGCCTGATTCGCCCGGTCGATGATGGCCTGCGCGCGCCGCTCAGGATCTTTGCGCTCGCTCCAGTCGCGGAGGCGGATGTTCCCGCGCGCGGTGCTTTGCCCCTTGCCGCCCGATGCGCGCCCAAGGGTCAGCATCATGCCATGCACGTTTTCCTTTTCATTCTCAAGGAAATGGCGCTCCACCTGTTCCACGATCTTCAGGGTTTCCGTTTCCGTCGATCCCGGGCCGAGCTGGATTTCCACGGTCAGGATGCCCTGATCCTCGTTGGGCAGAAACGACGTGGGCATACGCCACAAGATCCAGCCCGCACACACGAGCATGGCCAAATATATGACCATCATCCTGCCGCCGACCTTGATGATCCTGCCGACGGCCCCCCTGTAGGCCGTGGTCGCCCGGTCGAAACTCCGGTTGAACCAGCCGAAGAAGCCGTGCTGCGAGGCCATGTGGCCGGGCTTCAGAAAGGTGGAGCACAATACGGGCGTCAGCACCACCGCCACGACAACGGAAAGGATCATGGCCGACACGATGGTCAGCGAGAACTGGCGGTAGATGGCGCCGACGGTGCCGCCGAAAAAGGCCATCGGCACGAACACGGCGGACAGCACCGCCGCCACGCCGATGAGCGCGCCGGTGATCTGGCCCATCGTCTTGATGGTGGCCTCGCGCGGAGGCAGCCCGTCCTCTTCCATGACACGGGCCACGTTTTCGACCACGACGATGGCATCGTCCACAAGCAGGCCGATTGCCAGCACCATGCCGAACATCGTCAGCGTATTGATGCTGAACCCGAACGCCGCCATGACGCCGAACGTACCGAGCAGAACCACGGGAACCGCCAAGGAAGGGATGATCGTGGCCCGGAAGTTCTGGAGGAACAGGTAGATGACCGCGAACACCAGCACAATGGCCTCAAGCAGGGTCTTGACCACCTCGATGATGGAAATCTTGATGAACGGAACGGTATCGTAGGGCGACACCACTTCCACGCCGTGCGGGAAATAGGGGCGCATGTCCTCAATGAACGCCGCCACCGCATTTGACGTGTTCAGGGCATTGGCGTCCGAAGCCAGCTTGATGCCCACGCCCGCCGCGGGCTTGCCGTTGTAGCGGGCCGACGATGTGTAGCTTTCCTGCCCCAGTTCCACACGGGCCACGTCCCGGAGGCGTACGGCGGAGCCATCGGGATTGACGCGCAGCAGGATGCGCTCGAATTCCGGAACGGACGTGAGCTGTTTCTGCGCCTTGATGGTGACGTTCATCTGCTGCCCGTCCCGGATGGGCTTGCCGCCGACTTCCCCGAGCGAAACCTGTTTGTTCTGGGCCTTCACCGCATTGATCACGTCGGACGGCGTCAGGCTGTATGAGAGGAGCTTCGAGGGGTTGAGCCAGATTCGCATGGCATAGGGCGCGCCGAACAGGGACACTTCGCCCACGCCGTCCACACGGCTCAGGGGGTCAAGGATGGTGGAGCCCACAAAATCGCACAGGTCCGCCGCGCTCATGGAATCGTCGGACGACACGAACGCGTACATCTGAAGGAAGCTGTCCGCCACCTTGGTTACGGTGATGCCCTGCCGCGTCACTTCCTCCGGCAGGGACGAAGTGGCGAGCTGGAGCTTGTTCTGCACCTGCATCTGCGCCACGTCGGGATTGGTATCGGGATCGAAGGTGAGCCGGATGGAGACCTGCCCGGCGGCGTCGCTGGTGGAGTTGATATACAGCAGGCCGTCGATGCCGTTCAGTTTTTGTTCGATGACCTGCGCGACCGTGTCCTCAAGCGTCTGAGCCGAGGCCCCGGAATATTTAGCCGTGATGGTGACCACCGGAGGCGCGATGCGCGGATACTGCTCCACGGGCAGGCGGAATATCGAAATCCCCCCCGCCATCATGATCAGGATGGCGATAACCCACGCGAACACCGGGCGGTCTATAAAAAAACGTGCCATAAGTTCTCTATGAAGTTATATGGTTGCATACGGGACTTTTTCAAAAAAGAGGATAGGCGCTCTCAAAAGCCTTCTGGTGGCCTTCTCTTTTCCTCAAGGGAAGCTTTCATCCTCTGCTGGCCGAAAAAAGGCCGTTAAGGGAAATCACCGGGAAACGCCTGCCGACGGGAGGTTCCCCGTATCACCAGACTGTTATTGATTGTTCAAAAACCGTTGGCGGCGGGGAGATATGCGGAACGGGAGTCAAGTCCCAGCCGGCCCTCCAGAACCCCAGAGGCCCACGGATAGGACAACCAGCCCTTTCCCGGCCCCCTCCGACTTCCCCGCTATCCTTCGCCCCTGATCTTCACGCTCATGCCGGGACGGACGTTCTGCCCGCCTTCAACAATGACGCGGTCTCCGGGCTTCAAGCCGGAAAGCACCTGCCACGAATCGCCTACGGTACGGCCCACGTCGACAAGCCGGACGTCCACCTTGCCGCCGCCGTCCACAAGGAGCACGGAAGCCTGCCCCTTCGGATCGCGCCGCAGCGCCCGCTGCGGGACCAGCAAGGCGTTTTCGTCCACGCCCTCGGCGATGACCGCGCGCACGTACATGCCGGGCAACAAAATATGTTCGGGATTGGGGAACAGGGCGCGCAGGGACACCATGCCGGTGCTTTCGTCCACGCTGACGTCCGTGAACTGCAAGCGGCCCTCATGCGGATACATGGCGCCGTTTTCGAGTTTCAGGCGGACAGGCGCCTCCTCGGCGGCGGAACGCAATTCCCCATTGGTGAATTGAGCGCGCAGCCGCAGCAAATCCTGACTGGACTGGGTGATATCCACATACACCGGATCAAGCTGGCGCACGGAGGTCAGCGCCTGCGCCTGATTGGCGGTCACCAGCGCGCCGGGCGTGAACGCCGACTTGCCGATGCGCCCTGAAATGGGGGAACGGACTTTGGTGTATTCCAGGTTGATGCGGGCGGTCTTCACGGCGGCGCGGTTCACCGCCACGTCCGCCTCGGCCTGCTTGAACGCGGCCTGCGCGTCGTCATACTCCTGCTTGCTCACCGCCTTGATCGCCAGCAGCTCACGGAAACGCTCCGCCTTCAGCCGCGCCGGGGTGACGTTGGCTTCGGCCTTCATGAGCGCGGCCTGCGCGCTGTCCAAGGCGGCCTCATACGTGGCGGGATCGATCTGATACAGGGCCTGCCCCGCCTTCACGTCGGCGCCCTCGGTAAACAGACGCTGCTGAAGGATGCCGCCGACCTGCGGCCTGACTTCCGCCACCTGAAACGACGCGATGCGCCCGGCAAGGGCCGTCGTGTAGACTTCCCGCCGGGGCTCCAGTTTGATTATCACGACTTCGCGCGGACCGGAGGAACCCGGGGCACCCTTGCCCCCTTCCTCACAGGCCAACAGCATCAAAGACAACAACATACACAGAACGGCCCTCGTCAGGGCTCTCGGGTAGCTCATAAAAAGGCTCCTCGGCATCCTGCCGATATACGGCACGGCAAGTTACGGGGTTCTCCAGGGTCCCGTTTTTCGTCGGGACGGGGGTAGTGTAGCAAGAGACGCAACAATGAAAAAGCCCACAATCCCGGGGGGTCCCGGAAAAATGCAGGGCTTTTTCCACCCCGGAGGCCCACGGGTCAGCGATTCCGGACCGTTGCGCCCTGTTTTCTTCCCGATCCGTGCCGCAAAAAAAGATGACGCGGAATCGCCCGCGCCATCTTTAGCTTACCCGTTTGTCTTTTTCATGAAATCGATCACGGTGTATCGAAAAAGACCGCCAGCTCGTCACGGCCCGACGCCACGCCAAGGGCCAGCATAAGCTTGAGCCGGGCCTTGGGCCCGCTGGTCTCGCCGCCGAGAATCCCTCCGGCCTCCAGTACGGTTTTGGCCCCGCCCTCGTAGCCGTACACGTCGAGCACGCGCCCGGCTATGGTCCGTGTGGTGATGACCACCGGAATCCCTTTTTCCACGGCACGGCGGATGCCCGGTAAGGCGGCGGGCGGCACGTTGCCCCGGCCGAAAGCCTCAAGCACGAGCCCTCTGACGTTCCGCTCCACCAGAAAATCGATCAGCAGCGAATCCGAGCCGCTCGCCAACTTGATCAAGTGTACGTCCTCCACCAGCTCCGGCGGACGGATGGATTGCCTGCCGAGCGTATTGCGGCGGAAGACCACGCGGTCGGGGTCCACATAGCCGAGCGGTCCCCAGAACGGCGAAACGAAAGTTTCCGTATTCGCGGAGTGGGATTTCACGACCTCGCGTGCGGCGTGGATTTCCTCGTTCATGACTACAAGCACGCCCTTGCCCCGGGCTTCGGAACTCGCCGCCGTGCGCACGGCGCACAACAGGTTCACCGGTCCGTCCGGGCTGATCTCCGCCGCCGATCGCATGGCTCCGGTCAGACAGACCGGCTTCTCGCTGTTGTGCACGAGATCCAGCAGATACGCGGTTTCCTCCAGCGTATCCGTGCCGTGCGTGATCACGACGCCCAGAATGTCCTCATGGCGGAGCAGTTCCTCCACCTTGTTGCCGAGTTCGAACATCCGTTTCGGCGTCATGTGCGGGCTTGGGATATTGGAAAATTCCATGACCTCAATGGGGCACGCCTCGCGCAGCCCCGGGACGGAAGCCACCAGATCCTCGCCGCTCACCGCGGGCACGATGCCGTGCGCCGGGTCAAGCTTCATGGCGATGGTTCCGCCCGTCGTCAGTACGATTACTTTTTTATTATCCATGTCGCTCTTCTTGGAAGGCGAAAAAGGAAGGGATACTTGGAGGAGGGAGGAAGGCCCTTTCTCCAGAAAGGGCCTTCCTCCCCTTCCCCAATCTTAAAAGAAATCCCGGCAGCGTCCGGCGTCCTCGTATTTTTCCAGACGGTCGCATTCCCCAAGTTCGCAGGCTTTTTTCAGATCCTGACAGGCCCCTTCCGTCTCGCGCAGCAGGAAACGCACGTCGCCGCGATTGATGTACGCGCCCGCCAGATCCGGGATGAAGGCGACGGCCCGCGTGTAGTCGTCGATGGCGGCCTTGAATTCCTTCTGCTCCTTGAGCACGTTCGCCCGGTTGTAGTAATACTCACCCTGCTCGGGACGCAAGGCGATGGCCCGATCAAGATGCGCCTTCGCACTGGCGTAGTTCCCGGCGCGCAGCATCACCACGCCGAGGGCGTTCTGCGCTTCGGCATCGTTGGGGTGTTCCCGGGCATAGGTACCGAGATCCGTGCCCGCGTCGTCCGTGAGCCCCATCTGATACATGGCCAGCGCCTTGTTGTAGAGTACCTCGGGAGACGCCGCGTCCGTGCCGCTGACCAGCGAAAGCTGCCGGAGGGCCTTCTCCGGCTCCTTCCGTTGAATGAGGATGCCCGCCTTGCCCACGAGGGCTTCCGGGTTGGTGGGATCGATCCGCAGGGCCGCGTCAAATTGCCGTTCGGCGCTCTTGTAATCGTTGTCGGCGTACAGCGCCGTGCCCGCATTGGCATGCAGCGCGGCGGAGCCGGGCGAGATGGAGACGGCGCGTTCAAAGGCTTGGGCGGCGTTCCGAGGCTGGTTGCAGCTCAGATAGGCCATGCCCAGCCCGTTGAGCAGGGCCGGGTGCTCCTGTTGCTGCAGCGCGGCGCTGAAACGGCGGATGCTCTCGCGGCAGTCGCCCATCTGATAGGCTTCGACGGCGTCGTTCATCGTGCTGGCCGGAAAGGTGGGGACGGCTCCCTGTTTCCGCATAGGCGTACAGCCGGAAGCCGCCATGAGGACGAAAGCGGTACAGAGGGCCGCCGCTGCGAAACGGAAGGGGGACCGGCGGGAAGGCCCGAATTGCGGGACGGTACGGTGAGCCGACATCATAAGAACTCCTTGCGAATCTGTTCCAGAGAAAACTGCCCTTCGAGGATGCGGGCCGTTCCCGTGGCCGGGATATAGACCGAGAGGGTATCCTGACCGGACTGAAGATGGACGACGTGTTCCTGCACCACGCCAAGGGGATGGAACAGCAGCTTCTGAGAGCCGCCGAGCAGGTAGTGTTCGTCGACCGAGGCGGCGGACATGCCCTTGGGAAAGGCTTCCCTGAGCGGGCGGTCGCCGTTTTCCGAGCTGATTTCCATAAATGTCTGGCCGAGTTCGAGCGTAACGGGCGCGTTGAGCAGAAGTGCCCGGCTGCGGGCCGTGGAGGACGCTGTGACGAGCGCCTGCGCTCCGGTGTAGAGCGGATTCCGCTCAACGGAGAGGGCGCCCGCACCCACGGCTACCAGCACGCCCATGATCACGAGGACAATGAGCAGCTCAAGCAGGGTGAACCCGGCGGACCGCCGTTCAGCGGTCGGGCACATCTTCGCCCCAGATGTCGGCGGCTTCGCCTTCGCCGCCTTCCGCGCCGTCGGAGCCGAGGCTCATGATTTCAAACGGCACTTTCTGCCCGGGCGCCGTGTAGACGTAATCGTTGCCCCAGGGGTCCTTCGGGATCTTGGTGATGTAGCCGTTGGCCGGGTAGTTCTTGGGCGTCTTGCCGATGGCCGGACGGGTGACGAGCGCTTCGAGGCCCTGTTCCGTGGACGGGTAGAACCCGTTGTCGAGATAGAATTTTTTGACCGCCGTGGACAGGTTTTCGATCTGCATCTTGGCCTGCACCACGCGGGCCTTGTGGGGCTCGTCCATGAATTTCGGAGCGACGATGGCTCCTAGAATCCCCAGAATGACGATGACGATCATCAGTTCGAGCAGGGTGAACCCGCCGTTGTTCCGTTTCCGGATGTGTCCGTTGTCCATGTTTCTCCTCCTGTCGGGCGCAAGTGTGCGTATCAGAGCCGGGCGGCATTTGTTAATGTACGGCCCGGTATTCCCACGTGACATATTCGTGTGTGACCCATCCCACCGAAGTGAGCGTGTTTTTCCGCGCACCCTGCCGTACGGTGAGATTGAGCCTGTACCAGCGGCTCCGTACGTCGAGGCAGCCGTTGGGAAGGGCCGGGACGTCGTACGCGGAGAGCAGATCCTTATACCAGTTTTCCCCCAGTTCGTTGTCGGGGTTGTCGCGGTAGTGCAGGACCGCGTTGACGAAGGGCCGCGCCTGCCGTTCGTCGCGGACGAGCGCGCTGAGTACGGCGGGTTGGAGCGTGTTCATGTTCATGGGCCCCTGCGTCCAGATGGTCAGGGTTTCCAGCAGGCCGGGCAGTTCCTTCGTTCCGCGCAGGACATCCCGTCCCCATTCCTGTTCGACATGAGGCCAGCGCACGAGGAGGATTTCCTCGGGCGCCAGCAAGGGGCGTCCCGGCGGCAGGTAGCGCGGCGTCTGCGTAAGATACCATTTCAGGGTGTCTTGGTCCGTTTCCGTCTGCCCGCCCCATTGACGGAGCGAATCCACGTACTCTTTGGCAAGCGCGAGGGCGTTGTCCGGCCCGCCCGCGTAACCGTGCACGCGCATGAGCCCGGCCAGCAGCCGGGTGAGGATGTCGGCGAATGCCTCGGCACGGGCACGATCGGCCTCGCGTTCGTAGAAAATGGCGTTGATGGGAAAGCGGCTGTTTTCGTCCTCGATGGAGCCCGAAAGGTCCGCGCCCGGCAGTTCGGCGGAAAGCCGTTCCAGCCCGAGGCCGAACAGTCCCCAATCCTCCCGCACGTGATCCGGGGTTCCCGCTTCGCTGTTCCGGGTGAGGACAGCCGTGGCGAGGCGTTCGCCGGACTCCATGAGCGGTTTGGCGGCAAGGATGGAGCGGGTGGATGTGGACATGGCGTGATCGAGCAGGATATCGCGGCTGAACTCCACGGTCAGCACGGAAAGCCCGGTGAGCACGAACAGCACCAGAATGAGCACCGCGCCCCGCCGTTTGTCCTTGAAAAAGGTTCCCCTAGTTCCGCACATGGGACCTCCGGGGGAAAACGGGGACGACAAACAGTTCCGGCTGTTCTTCCTCTTCCCTGTGCAGGGTAAACCGGATGGCTTCGGGCACGGCGCCGGGGGGCAATGGGGAAGGCCAATCTTCGACGAATTGCGTCTTGGCCGAATAGAGGGCCACTTCAAGCGACTTCACATTGCGGACAAGCACCAGCTCGGACCACGGAAAGTCGCCTTCCACGCCGCAGTAGGCTCGCTCGCGCCGGATGAAGGCGGCGGAACGGTTGCCGTTGCGCAGGACGTATTCCACGCATACCGGGCCGGGCAAGGGGGTGCCGGGCATGTCCGCCAGATGCGAACTGGTGGCGAAGGACAGCAGCACTTCGTCGTCGGAGGGCTGCGGCTTGTCCGTTTCGGTGAGGCGGTAGAACGCGTCGGACGGGACAATCGGCTCACGGGAGAGCGGGGGCAGGGTGGAACGCTTGTCGTCGATGAGGCACAACCCGGCGATGTCGTTGTCGAGGATGCCCCAGAAAACACGTTCGCTTTCGCGTTCAAGGACGCGGTTGCGCACGGTTTTTCCGTTGTCCATGACCATGCTGTAGGTGCTGAATAGCACCATGCCGATGACGGCGGTGAGGGTCATGGCGATGAGCAGTTCCACGAGCGTGAAGCCGTTCATGCCCGTCGGGGGCGGGTTATCGCGGGAGGATGTATTCAAGCAGCAGCTCCCGGGAGGACGTCCCACGGTTTTCCACAAGCCGGAATTCAAGGCGCTTGCCCTCCATGCACCGCAGGGCGATAAGCTTTGAATGCCATTCCACATCAGGGTATTCCGGGGACAGGGTTCCCCATTGATCGAGGCTGTCCGGGGATTCCCGGAGCATCTGGATCATCTTGCCTCTTCCGGCGCGGAGTACGCCGTCCTCCCATCCCGTTTCCGCAAGTTGCGTCAGGCTGTCCCCGCTGACGCGGACCGCAAGCAGGGCCACCGT
>OGYA01000287.1_pt1 | contig 41463 bp, 36 predicted proteins | sample 1576401 | NCBI WGS metagenome assembly OGYA01 (sample SAMEA3541485, study PRJEB24748) | human gut metagenome | biome: human gut; feature: human-associated habitat; material: faeces | place: China | collected 2012 | reverse complement strand
GCCGCGGCATCTGTGGATCCGTGCCAGTCCCTTCCAGGCAAAAGGATTGGCCGGGGCGCGAAGGACAGGATGAAGGAAAAACGCGTTTTCTTTGCCCCGGGACCGGTCATAACCGACATTGACCAGGCTGTGATGGAGCGCATCCTTTCAGTGGGTCCCATTCTCCATCTCAATGAAAAGGAAGCCTTTGATTACGCAAAGCAGCCGTCTGTGGAGGACTGCCTGAAGTACCTGTACGGCCTGAATCATAACCTTGTGGTGGTCACCATGGGAGCTTCCGGCACCATGTATTATGACGGCAGCGTGATGAGGCAGGTCCCTGCTTATAAAACACAGGTAAAGGATACCATAGGTGCAGGCGACAGCCATGTGGCTGCCATGATTGCCGGGTACTCCAAAGGGCTGGATACGGAACAATGCGTGAGGCTTGCCAACCGGGTGGCCTCGGCAATCGTTAGCATCCAGGGGCCGGTGATGACCGGGGAAATGTTTGAACAGCAGGATTTTGCGCCGTATATCCTGAACGGGTGCAGTAAACATACGAATGTGGAGGGGTAGTTTAAATGAATAAGATAAAAGAGTTCTTTCGTGATTGGAGTATATTTGAGAAAGTCTGGCTGATTTTCGTGTGTTCCCTGATGACTGTCATATGGTTTATCAACGGGGATACGCCGTTCATGCTTGTCTTAAGCCTTACAGGCAGCCTGAACCTGGTGCTGGGAGCAAAGGGCAAGGTGGCAGGACTTTATTTTGCCATCATCAACAGCGCCATGTACGCGTACCAGTGTCTGGGAATTCCGCTGTACGGCGAGGTCATGTACAATGTGCTCTACAGCATTCCGGTCAGCGCCACGGCCATCTATCTGTGGAAGAAGAACGCAACCAGCGACGGCGAGGTCAGATTCCGTACCATGACGCTTAAGCTTGTGGCAGGGGTAGCCATAGCCACAGCCGTGGGAGTCTGGGGATATTCAGAATTGTTAAAATACATGGGCGGTTCCTTTGCATTCATGGATTCACTGACCACAGTGGTATCCGTTATAGCCAGTATGCTCTATCTGCTGCGTTATTCCGAGCAGTGGCTTATGTGGGTTATTGTCAACGCTCTGTCTATTATCATGTGGATTATGGTGTTTGTATCAGGGGACACCACGGCCCTGCTTATCATTGTAATGAAAACAGTGAATCTGCTGAATTCCCTCTACGGATACATGAACTGGAGGAAAATATCGCAGAAAACAGTGGAATGAACCCTTTTCTCTCTCCAATAAGTTGAAAGAATGTCGCTCTCAGTATATAATGATAAAAACAAAAAGAGAGCGGATTGAGGTTATTATGAGAGAGAAATTAGCCAAATATGAGCAGATCAGGCAGGATATCATACATAAAATAGAAAGCATGGAATACAGGCCCAACCAGGTCATTCCGTCGGAAAATGAACTGTGCGCATCCTATGGGGTAAGCAGGATTACAGTCAGGAAGGCCATAGACGAGCTGGTTCATGAGGGGCTGCTCTACCGAATCAAGGGAAAAGGAAGCTTTGTCAGGGACCATGGCTCGGAGGGGCTGTCGCGTATCTACAGCTTTACCGAGGCCATTCTCCATCAGGGAAAGACGCCGTCCAAAAAGCTGCTGTCACTGAAGGTGGAGGAAGCAGACGCGGATATAAGGCGAAGGATGGGGCTGGAGGAAGGGGAGGAGGTCTATGTCATCAAGAGCATTTATTATGCGGACGGCAGGCCTTACTGTATCAATACCTCTATCCTCCCCAGGAAGCTGTTTCCCAAGCTGGAGTTATTTGATTTCAACCACAACTCCCTGTATGAAGTGCTTAAATCCTTTTACCAGCTCTCCTTCACAAAGGCGCGCCAGATTTTAAACGCAACAGTGGGAAGCAGTGAAATCTACGGATATCTGGAGACAGAGCAGAATCAGCCCTTGCTCAGAATCAACGCTGCCTCATTTTGCCTGTACCATGATAATGAAACTGTATTCGAGATATATGAATCCTATATATTGACGGACATCCTCAGCTATTATGTGGAAAAATATAACACGTAAGTACGCTTACGTTAATATATGGGCGGCAAAGCAGTCTTGTTCTGAATCACACACAGGGGCAGTATTTTGCTCTATGTAACCAGCTGTTTGGAAAAAGCCGGTATAATCCTCACCAGTACAGCCTTTGATAAAGATATGGCAGTAACGCTCATCATCTCTATCGACAATATAAATTCGTTCTACAATACTTCGTATCAAAGTAACCAAAATCTCCGGCTGCGCATCTTTTGCATACTCAGCAAAGGATAGCAGCCTTTCTTTTGTCTATTCCAAATCACGGATAGCAACCATGTTATTCACGCATATTTTTTGTTTGCGTAATAATATCTGTCTGTAACTTTCCCTTTTTTCTTTTGAGAAGTGCATATTCTTGTACAGAATTGGACTGCTCCAGCACTTCCGCAACCTTAATTTCCAGAATCTCTTTGAAATGTTCGCTGTCTTCATCCGACAAATTGGAGAGCTGCTGTACAATAAATTCATCCAATAGGACACCATCTACTGCCTTGAAATTACAAGTCTTTTTGCGATACCCTGGACAGACATATTTGAAACGTGGCTTTCCGTTTGTCCAGCGATCTGATTCGGAAACGACATTCAGACGTTTGCCACAAATAGGGCAATGTATCAGCCCTGCCAGTAAAGCATTCGTCTTACGGTATGGGCGGTTATATTTTTCCGCTATGGCATCCAGAAGTTCCTGTGTTTCAATCCATTAATCACTGGGAATGAAACCTTCATGCTTGCCCACTGCTATAATCCACTCACTGATTGGCTTACTTTCTACGGTCTGTACGAATTTTGGAGAAATAAATGTACTGTCGCTGTCCTCATATTTCTCCTGTTCAGTTTTGTTGTAAACGGATAATCCATGCTGACCATCAAACTCAGATAAATCCCCAAATACATTTCCATCATGATTAATGAAAGAATCATAACTGCGGTGATCAGCAGTACAGTAAATTGGATTTTTCTAAACCAATCTAGTAGTCGATGTATTAAACTGCGCACCGGAAGGGGTTCGATACCCCTCCCGATTCATCTGTTTTGCTGTTGTCTGGATACTGCGGTTTGTACGGAAAAATTCATACAATCTCTGCACCATCTGTTTTTCTTCCGGTATACTGGTTAAGTAGCTGTAAGCAGATTTACCTTTTCCGCTGCCCGTTGAAACCCTCTGCACCGCAAATCCCATAGGTGTATTGCCACTTAACCAGCGTCCATACTTTGCAAGTTCCATCATATTATCGGGAATTCGTTCGGTTAGGGTATCTCTTTCAAATTCCGCAATGACTGCAAAAAGCTGAATAAAAATTTTTGAAAATCCGGATGTGGTATTAATGCCATTAGAACAAATAAGCAGATCTGCATGATACATTTCCAGAAAGTCCATCAAGTGATGTAGATCCGTTGTTTTTCTTCCGATACGGTCTAATTTATAACAGACGTTTGCTCTGATTTTTCCATCCTGTACATCCCGCAGCATTCTTTGATAATCCGGTCGATCTGAAAAATATCCACTCAGCCCCTTGTCCTCATACTCTATAAACGGATAGTCATCCTCTAAATTCAATTCCCGCTTTGCATAATCAGCACATTGCTTGAACTGAACTCCAATACTGTCACCTTTATTGGTAATACGAGATTTTCGTGCATATATCGCAACACCTCTTGTGCCAACATTCATTTGTCTTGATTTCTTCATATTGCTCCACCTCCAACTTTATCATATCGCCATTCCTGTAAGATGCACAAGTTTGTGACCGTTGTCCCGAATGGTTTCCAGCAGGCAATATAAGGTTTCCGCATCAAAACATCGGATTTCCTGTGAGATAAACTCCGCTCGTTTTTGCTGAAACTGCTCCAGCACTTCTTTGAACTTCTCTCCTCTGTGAATCACTGCAATCATAAATTCCTCCATTCCTGTTTGCAAATTTCAACTTAAGACCGAGTTCGAGGTGTTGACAAACCCCAAGAAATACGGTCTAAGGGTAGAGCAGCTAGTAAAAGTAGTTGAAAATGACTAAAGAACGCCCTTAGGCGCTATCCGAGACAACTTACCATACGTTTTAGATTTAATGCCATGGCGGATAAGAGGCAGTGTTCCTCCGCTGCCTCTAACCCTCGCCTATACAGGCATCTTAAATTGTGGCGCGCCTTTTGGGCGGCAAAGCTTCCTTCGCACCAAATCTGCCGAAGCATGAGAATGTGCCGATGCAGAGGGGTTCCATCCCGTTCCCGCAGCTTTTTCACGGCAGGCTCAAAGATATTCACCCGCAGAGAACGGCTCCGGTGGCTGTCGCTGACACATTGACCCAGTTTCGGACATGCTCCGCAGTCCTTACGGTCTGCCCGGTAAGTTCGGCAGATATTGTAGTGCTCACGCTCAAGGCTTCGCAGTGTCAATTTCTTTCCGGACGGGCATATAAAGCAGTCATTATCTTGCTGATATATAAAGTCCTTCCGTGTAAACGCTACTTTATAATTTACGCCACCCGTTGCCTTTGGCATGTATAATTCAATGCCCATATCCTCCAGCGTCCGGCAAATCAAACTGGAGCCATACGCGCTGTCTGCGCCGGTTTTCTTAATGTCCAGTCCCAAGTGATTGCACATATACTCAATGCGCTCAAGATAAGGCTCTGAATCGTTTGCATTTCCGAGAGTGACCGCCACATCCACCACGATTCCATGGGCGTCATCCACACTTTGATGACTCAGATAATGCATTCCCTCCGGCTTTCCCAGCCTGTTGAGCATTCCTGCATCCGGGTCGGTGGTGCTGACGGTCCTTCGTACCTTCGCTTTCTCCTTTGGCGTCCGCTTAGCACGCTGCGGCTTGATTGCACCGGAAGTTTCCAGCTGTGCCCGCTCTTGTGCCTCATAAACGTCCAACCGTTCCATATAGCTTGTTGACTCACGCTCCGCCATAACCTGAACATTCTTTTTAAAGGAAGCATTGGCCTTTACATGAGTGGAATCCGTTAGAATTAGGGCTCCTTCCACCAAGCCCTTTTCGAAACATTGCTCCAAAATCCGCTCAAACAACCGACGGAACAGGGTTTCTCCATGGAACCGTCTGCGCCGGTTCTGTGAGATGGTAGAGTGATCCGGAACACGCTCATCCAGGTCCAGGCCTAGAAACCAGCGGTATGCCATATTTACCTGAATCTCCTGCTCAATACGCCGTTCTGATGCAATTCCATACAGGAAACCAATGAGCAGATATTTTATCAGCACCACTGGGTCAATACTGGGCCGTCCGTTCGTTTCGCAGTAGTAATCCTTCGTTTCCTCATAAATAAAGGAGAAATCAACCACCTGGCTCAACTTGCGTAGGAAGTGTTTTTCCGGCACAAGGTTTTCTATCGTTATCATATGAAATTTTATTTGTTTGTTTTCCATCCGCGTCATCATAGGTAAGCCCTCCCGTTCTTTCATACACTTATTTTATCATATGGAAGGGAATAATACAGGGGTTTGTCAACACCTCGAACTTGCACCAAAGTTATTACGGAAGCAGTTTTAAGCCCAATTCTTTCAAAAACTCATTATGCCGTACTTTTGCACTTTTAATATCATTCTCAATTTTTTCAAGCTCCTGCCGTACTTCTTCAATATCAACAATTTCTTCTTCTGGTGCAGTGCTGACATATCGAGAAATATTTAGATTGTATCCATTTTTCTCGATTTCCTCCATTGAAACTCGTTGGGAATATTTTTTGTCATCTTCTTTTCGGTATTGGTATGTCTCAATGATCTTATCAATATGCTCTGGTAAAAGTGTATTTTGACGTTTTCCTTTTTTAAAATACTCACTTGCATTGATAATCAGTACATCATCATACTTCTTGCACTTTTTAAGAACCAAAATACACACCGGAATACCCGTAGAGAAAAACAGGTTCGCAGGCAAACCAATGATAGCGTCAATATTTCCATCTTTGAGAAGTTTTGTTCTGATTTTCTCCTCAGCGCCGCCACGGAAGAGTACGCCATGCGGCAAAATAATTGCCATTGTTCCATCATCACTTAAAAAGTGGAAGCCGTGCAATAAAAAGGCGAAGTCTGCCGCTGACTTTGGAGCAAGTCCGTAATTCTTGAATCGGAAATCCTCTACCATTTCTTCTTTTGGCTGCCATCTATAGCTGAAAGGCGGATTAGCGACAACTGCTTCAAACTGCATTTTTTTTGCCGGATTCATTTCATTCAAAATATTCCAGTCATTCAGCAAAGAATCGCCATGATGAATCTGAAATTCAGAATCCTTTACACCGTGAAGCAGCATATTCATACGAGCAAGGTTGTAGGTAGTTATATTTTTCTCCTGCCCATAGATCTGTCCAATACCATTTGCGCCAAATTGTTTTCGCACATTGATTAACAGAGAACCTGAACCGCAGGCAAAGTCAAGCACATTTCTCATTTTGCTCTTTTTTCCGGTGCTTGGATCTTGGCTGTCAAGAGATACGATTCGAGAAAGAATGGTTGAAACCTGCTGTGGCGTATAGAATTCGCCCGCTTTTTTACCTGAACCAGCAGCAAACTGACCAATTAAATATTCGTAGGCATCGCCCAGAAGATCTGTTTCATTTGGGAATTTTGAAAGTCCTTGTGCGATTTCAGTTATAATCGAACAAAGCAGAATATTTCGTTCGCTATAATTCTTTCCCAATTTATCGGAATCAAGATTTACTTCTGAGAATAAACCACGAAATCTGCTTTCAAACGACTCATTCTCAATATATTTAAACCCACTCTGTAAAGTTTTCAATAACTGACTATTTTGTGTTCTTGCCAATTCATATATATTGCTCCACAAATATGCCGGTTTTATCACATAATGAATTTTACGGCGCATTTGTTTTTCAAGCATATCAACTTGATCTAAATTGCGAATATACCAGACTGCAAGAGGGATTACATTGTGGCTATAGAGCATCTTATTATTATCATCCACAAAATCTTGTCTTGCTTTTTCAATTTTTTGATGGTCTTCTTCGTCTTCATGTAGCTCTAATTTCTCAGGAGAAAGAGATCTACTGTATTTGGAAATAACGGATTTAAGCTCGCCAATATAGATATCAAGATCCTCTCCATTCTTCTGAATTTCAAGCTCACTTTTCTGATAATCACTACCCAATTCCTTTTTTACTGCCTCTTCATAATTATCGGACAGGTAGCGCAAAAAGAGAAAAGACAGCATATAATCTCTAAAATCATCGGCATTCATTGCACCACGCAGTTTATCAGCAATCGCCCATAATGTTGAGCCTAACTGTTTTTGTTGTGTGTCATTCATAATTTACTACCTCTATCTTTCTGTAAACAGCTTATCGTTAAATTTGTAATTTTCCAGAAATCTGTTCAGTATATTTTTGAATATTTCTTTATTATCCTCAACCATTTCGAGAGGATTAAATATTGAGTGATTTCCATGACTTAGTAGATTCGTCATTCGTGCAAAAATCACATCATCTAAATCATCATCTTGCCGTTTTATACAGGCTGAAAAATCGTCGAACCCATGAAACGCTGCCGTTTTCTCAAGGATATTTCTTAAAATATTAAAATGATAAGTATAGATTTTTCCGCTATCAGCCACTTTTTTTAATTCTTTCAATAGTGCAACATGATGAAAGAACGGGGTATCTCCGGTGTTTTTTACTATGTATTTGTTTGTTTCTTTATCAAAACTCAAAAAACGACTTGCCGTGCTTTCTTTTCTTAACTCGTTATACATCACATTAAAAAATAGTGTGTGATGAGTTGATATAACAGTTTTGATCTTACAATCTTTCAACAATTCTGAAAGTTGACATGCTAACGCTACAACATTATTATCATCAAGGGATGAAATCGGATCATCAATATAGATATATTTCACCCAATCATAAGATAAAGCTTCATCATTTACCAGTTGAACAATCGCAAGAAAGAAACACCAAACAAATAGATTTTCCTCGCCACGGGAAATTTTTATTCCGGTAACAGTTTCTTCTCCAGTTCTGGTTTGCACTTTCCGTGAAAAACTAACATATCCCTCATCATAACGAATTGTAAAGTCAAAATCCGCATGAACTTGTAAAAATCCCCGTATCCTTGTGTCCATTTCAAGGTCTCTCAAGCCATCAAAAAAACGAGAATTTGTATTAAAAAACAGGCGTCTATCTATATCCCCTTCTAAATCATTATCCCAGTAGAAGAGATCCTCGGTAAAGGCGTTATAATATAGTGTATCTCTTGTTGTTTCTTCACTGCCTCGAATTCTTCTCTTGCCTAAATTCTTAAATTCACCGGAAAGCCTTGTTTTTCCGGTTCCATTATACGCAAATAAAAGATAGTAATTTTTCGTATCTGTTGTATCCGCAGTACCCAGCGTATCACGAATATTGCGTGCAAATCTTTTTAGACTTGTAAATTGTTTTGTGCCACTCATACATCTGCCTCCTCAAGAGAAGGAAACAATCCCTGCATTAATCCTTTTTTATGTGTTTTTAACTGTTCCAATTTGCTTGACTGTTCTGTAATCATGGTATCTACCTCTGACAAGCATTCTGCAATTTTTTGTTGTTCCTTTTTATCCAAAATTACTGGGACTTGTATTTTTGAAAAATCGGTCTTATTAATAATAGGTAATGTCGAATTCGCAAATCCAGCTTTTATCAAAAATGTTTTTTGTAGTAATGAATAATAAATAAATTCATTGTTGTAACAAGACTTGGGAACAATAGAGTTGATCTGCTGGTTTGTAATACAAGGATATAAAGATAAAGCCATTTTTCCAATAGATGCTATACATGTAAACATTATAGTATGTTTTGGCAAAACCTTCATTTTAGGGGTTTTTACAACAGTTCTTTGTGTATGGTGCTGGTACTTGTTTTCCGTAATATCTGTTGGTGTAACAAATTGTATATCACCATCCCACAAAGCTGAATCTGAAGTAGATGGAGTTTTCCCGGTTATTACTTCTCCAATTTCTCCAATTTCTTCATACATCCAATCTCCACATCCTTGAAACTCAGGGAATCTCCATTCTGGCAGAGTTTTCCCTTCCGCAGGGAACAGCTTTTGCATCAAGCCTTTTTTGTATTTTTCTAATGCTTTCAGTTTTCTGCTTTCTGCGTCAAGCAGCTCATCAATAGAGGATAAGCAATCGGTAATCTTTTGCTGTTCTTTGAAATCAGGTAACGCAAGTGGCATACTCCATAAATGTTTTGTATCAACGCTTAAAGCTCCGTGGGCTCTTGCACCCACCTCAATATATTTTCTTAGCCAATGTCCGTGATAGTTATTGTGCCAGAGATAATCAAAGAACGGAGGATATGATTCATTATCATTAATTCTAAAACAAGTAAAAATACTATTGGGGACAGCGGCTATATCGTATTCTCCCAACATAGAAATGTAACCTTCTGGAAATTGCTTTGTTGCACTTTTGTTATAGGCAAAATCATACTTCTTGATAACAATATAATTTTTATAGGAATCCCCAGCTATTTCTCTCCCGAATTTTTCTGCTTGTGGTATTAAACCAACTCCAGATGTCACACTCATAAGAGTGTATTTATTTTTTCCAGCCTTTTCTTTTACGATAGATGATATTTTTCCCAACTTCGTAATTTTCAATTTTTTCCCGATATATTCTGGAAACCTCAATTTCGGCACTACTTCTTTCTTCTTATTCATACGCATTCAACCCCACAATTTCACGATCATCTGCCAGTTTCTTTAATAACGGAATCAGGTCATCCATCAAATCCAGTTCTTTTTGCGTTCTTTCTCTCCAGCTTAGGTCAAGCGGTGCCAAAAGGTCGCTGAGTTTTTCTCCATCAAAAATCATTCGGTCGATAATTTCCTGAATAAATGCTTGTAAACTTTGGATTTCAATTCCATGTTTTTCTGCAATAACATTGATTTCCTGGTTATTTTTCCGCTCTCTGAATTTCTGGTAGTCCTCTTTGATTTGTTTTTCGTTTAAAGCCACACCAACTTGAAGCGAGTCGATATATTCGATAATATCTTCTCTTTCATCAAGAAAATTGGAAGTAGCGGACAGCATACTGATGAGCTGTTCCTTGCTCATCTTTTGCTTTTGCGGCTCAGACTGAGATTGCGTGTACTTTGCAATCAAAGCCATGATATAATCATAATCAATTAGGACAGACGCAAACAGAACAAACTCAAAATCAAGCTGCTCTACTTCAGAATCTCTATTCTCAGTATCTTTTCCTTGCTCGGATTTTAGTCTTTGTGCCACATCCATATAAGCACCACGGAACGCACGCAGGGTATCCTCCGGCAACAGCTCCTCAATTTTTTCTGAATCCTTTTCTTCCATTTCTGTATACTGTTCCAGCTGCGTTCTTAAGCGCTGTACTTCTTTGAATTTATTGACAAATTCGCATCTTGCAGCATCGCCTTTCAGGTTGTTTACTTCCTCCGGTTTACACTCCAAGCCCTGAGATTCCATAAACGCTTCCAGTTCTTTAACTGCCTGATCCAACTTCTCAACAACCTTTGGAGCTGGGTCAACAAGCCAGATTTCCTTGGCTCTGCTGCTGTTATCCTTGCCGGAAAATAGTGCAATCGCTTTATCTACTTCATCCGACTGGTTTCTGAAATCCAGAATGTTGCCGTAGGGCTTTGTATCATTCAGCACTCGGTTCGTTCTGGAAAATGCCTGAATCAACCCATGATACTTCAAGTTTTTATCCACATACAAAGTGTTCAGATATTTGGAGTCAAAACCGGTCAGCAGCATATCCACAACAATGGTAATGTCAATTTTGTTTTTATGCGGATAATCTGTGTTGGTATATTTCTGGTCTTTAATTCTTTGCTGTATGTCCTGATAATACCCATCAAAATTGTTGATGTCATGGCTGGTTCCATACTGCTCGTTATATTCTTTGATAATCCCCATTAACGCCTGTTTCTTTTTATCAGGCTCTTTTTTGTTATCTTCTTTTTCCTGGGGAAGATCCTCTTGAATCTGCTGAACATCTTTATTGCCTTCCGCCGGTGGAGAAAATACACAAGCGATATTTAATGGTGTAAACTCACTGTCAGCAGCATCAATGCAATTTTGTTGAGCTTCTTTGAATAAATTGTAATACTCAATAGCGTCATTGATAGATGCGGTAGCCAAAATAGCGTTGTATCTTCTGTTATTCGTCACGGCATCATGTTTTGACAAAATCTGTTGAATTACTGCCTTTTTGCGTTGCTTCTCATTCATTTTTGACGCTTGCTCATCACCGCTTACACCTAAATAATCAATGTGGAATCGTAATACATTTCTGTCATCAATCGCATGGGTAATCGTATATGCGTGCAGCTCTTTCTCAAAAATATCCTTTGTGGTGGTATAAGAACCGATGGCTCCATCAATTTGCTTGTAAGTTGCGTTCTCCTCAAAAATAGGCGTGCCAGTAAACCCAAACAGCTGAGCCTTTGGGAAAAAGTTTTTGATTGCTTTGTGGTTTTCTCCGAACTGCGAACGATGGCATTCGTCAAAAATGATTGCGATCCTTTTGTCTTTCAGAGGAGCTAATCTTTCTTTGTATGTTAATTCACCCTTTTTCTTTTTTTCTTTGCTTCGTTTACTATCATCAAGTGCCAATCCCAACTTTTGAATGGTCGTTACAATGACTTTATCCCGATAGTCTTCCGACACAAGTCTTTTCACCAATGTTTCGGTGTTGGTGTTTTCTTCCACGCATCCCTCTTGGAACTTATTGAATTCATCTCTGGTCTGTCGGTCAAGATCCTTTCTGTCTACCACAAAAAGGCATTTTGCTATGTTGCGATTATCTTTTAGCAAGGTAGATGCCTTGAAGGATGTGAGAGTTTTACCGCTTCCTGTTGTATGCCAAATATAGCCGTTTCCTCTGTTTTGCTCAATGCAATCCATAATGGCTTTAACCGCATAAATTTGATATGGTCTCATAATCATCATTTTCTGTTCGCTCGCCACTAAGACCATATACTTGCTAATTAGTTCACCCAAAGCACATTTACGTAGCACAGCCTCAGAAAAATCATGCAAATGGGTAATTTTTTTATTATCCTTATCGGCAAATTGATATACCGGTAAAAATCTTTCATCGGCATCAAAAGCAAAATGCTCTTTGTTGTTATTGGCAAAATAGTACGTGTTACTTTCATTGCTGACAATAAAAAGCTGCATAAAACAGAGTAGGGAATTAGTATATCCATTCCCCGGATCGTTTTTATAATCCACAATCTGTTCCATTGCTCTTTTAGGAGTAATTTGCAGCGACTTTAATTCAACTTGCACAACAGGAATACCGTTGATCAGAATAATGACATCATATCTATGGTGACTGTTTTCTGTGTTAATACGAAGCTGATTGATCACTTCGTACTCGTTTTTACACCAGTCATTCGTATTGACAAGGGTGTACTGTAAAGGTGTATCATCATCTCTTTTGAATGTGTTTGTTTCTCTCAGAATTTTTGCTGCTGAAAACACATCCGGCGTAATGATACTTTCCTTTAATCTTGCAAATTCAGAATCACTTAATCTAACTCTATTAAGCTCCTGAAAATGCTTTCTGAAATTTTCCTCCAAAGAGGATTTATCCTTAATATCTTCACGGTATATATATTTTAGCTCTTTGAGTTTTTCAATAAAACTCAGCTCAATTTGCTTCTCATTCTTCATAGTACGACACCTCTCTTTCAGCTATTTGATTCTAAAGATTTTATCAACTTTTGATCCAAATTGTTTTTTCTACATAGTTCTGCTAAAGCGTGTCTTGCAATCTGATTTGGTTTTGATTTATGGTTTTCCCATCTGTTCACAGAAGTAAAACCCATATGCAATTCTCTTGCCAATCCTTCCTGAGATAAGTTCAGTTCGGAACGTATATTTTTAATAACTTCAGAAATGTCCATAACCATATCTCCTTATTTGATTTTACACTAATACATGATATATTATAGCACAAGCTATAGCATAATACCATTCATTTTCTCTAAACAGCATGGTGCAAAACAGTCAATTCATGCTACGAATGGATAAGATATGATACTCAATATTATTACATCGTGATTACAGTAAAAGAGCGACTGCCCACTGGACAGCCGCTCAAAAAATATTTACTTTATCGGTTAACAGCAGATCAGCTCTGCCCTAACAACTTCTTCCGCTTGTGCTTTTAGACTGTTCATTTGCTGTACCCATGCCATTTGATGGGTAGCTTTGTCTGGCATTGAATTCCTCTTAAGTAATTCAGTCATCAGCTTCTCTACTCTGCAATGTGCCGTTTCATCAATCTCCCATAGATGCAGAAATAGTTGCGCCCCGAGAATCAGATCATTCAACAGCATCGGATTATTCTCTTGCAAATATGCTCTTCTCATTCTTCCGTATTTGCCCAGCATTTTGTGTTTGTACGGACTCAATTGGATGTCGGGAATAAAATAATCACCACACTGATAATATCTAAACTCTTGTTTCATAAGGATACCTCCAATCAATTTTTATTTCTAAAGACATTGTAGTCTGTTTATATCCTTATGTGAAGTTTGTCGATTGCCTTGCATTTATGGCATCTATAATTTGCTGATAGACTTTTCTGGAAGGTCTGTGATTTCCTTTTTCCATCTGATAGTAGTAGCTTACTTTCAAGCCAATAAGCTCGGCAAACTCACGATGATTCAGTTATAATTCTTCTCTGATCGCTTTCAGAGCCTCTGTATAAGGCAATGCAATAAACGCAGCAAATGAATCACAGAGAAGCTCCGTATCAATCCTTAGCCGTTCGGAAAGCTTTACAGCGGTATCATACGGTATTGGAGTAAGACCTTGTTCATATTTCAGTAGAGTTGCCGGAACAATTTCCACCTGTTCCGCAAGTCGTCTGGTGGTAAAATTATTTCGCAGTCGATAATAATGCAGATACTCTCCTGGTTGAGTACTCTTTGGTTTTTCTTCAAATGGCAATGTCAAATGAAGGAGCAGTTTTCCACGACGATATTGGCACAATGATGTGTGATTGAAAATATCATCGCAAAAGCAAGAAAAGAGCGGTCCCTGTTTAAGGCAGGGGCCGCTTTTTGTGGAACAGGAGCAAAAGTCCCATGTAGCTGAAGCTCAGGAACAGAATCTGCACGGCTGTCATGATAAAGAGGGGAAGCTCCTTAAGCCAGAAGCAGGACTGGGAAAATGCCAGGTACATGCCGATGGAAATCAGTAAAAGGAGCACGGGTTTAACTATCATGTTGACGGTATCCCAGCAAAAGGGTACCAGTCGCTTTACCGCCAGGAAGCTCATGAGGGCCAGGGCCAGTTCACTGACCAGCATGCCCCACAGGTATCCCAGGATACCGTATCTGGGAATGGCAAAGAGTACAAACGCCAGCCGTATGACCATGGCAAACACATTCTGGAAAAAGGTGGATGAAGTCCTGCCAAGACCGTTTAAGATGCTTCCCATGGTAGTGGCCAGGTACATAAAGGGGCACAGCCATGACAGGATGGTGATATATGTACCTGCATTCTGATCGTGGAATACGCTGACGCCCAGCTGGTTCCCAAAGATGGTAAATATGCCGATGCACAGCACACCCATATAGCAGCTGTAGCGCAGGGACATGGATATCATGGAGGAAATACGGGCCTCGTTGCCGTCGGCCTGGGCTTCGGCCACCGTGGGCAGCAGGAGCACGGCCATGGAGTTGGTGATGGCAGAGGGAAACAGGATGAAGGGCAGGGCCATGCTGGTCAGCACGCCGTATACGGACAGGGCCTCTGAGTTTGTGAGGCCGGAGCTCATCAGCCTGTTGGGGATCCATATGGCTTCCGCGCTTCCCAGGACATTTAATATCAGACGGTTTCCCATAAGGGGAAGGGCCAGAGCCATAAGGGGGGCCGCAGTGGCGCCAAAGGAAAGGGGGATGGCCGGAGCGCGGCGGGAATCCCCGTCTTTGCAGGGCGGGAAGAAGCCAAGGCAGAACACAGTGAACACGGCAGATGCCATCTCACCAATCAGGTGTCCGTATACAGCCAGGCTTACCGTAATCTGGCGTCCGGATTCCAGCCAGATGCTGGCGATGAGGAACACGGCGCCCATGCGTATGACCTGCTCCGCCACCTGGGAAAAGGCGGGGACACGGGCTTTCTGCATGCCGTAGTAGTAACCGTTGATACAGGCGTGGAGGGCTGCAAAGGGAACAGACACTGCCATCACCGGCAGATAGGGGGCGCATCTTGGTTCCAGCAGAAGCTTTTCTGCCAGGAAACCGGCATTTCCATAGATGACCCAGGCCAGGAGAAAGGACATGCCCATGGCAATGACCAGACCCGTCCTGAATACGGCCCTGCCCCTGGTCTGGTTGGCAGCCACGTACTGCGACAGGGCGGTCTGGATGGAGCCTGCGCAGACAGCGAAACAGATACTGAATATGGGGTGCACCATATTGTAAATCCCCAGTCCCTCGGCGCCGATGGTCCTGGACATGAAGATTCGGTAGAAGAATCCCAGTATCCTGCATATGAACCCGGTGGAGGTCAGGAGTAGGGTCCCGGTGATGAAGGCCATTTTCCTGGGTGACAAGCGCTTGGAGACAGGGGAGGATGCGGTCAATGAGTGATTCATAAACGCTCCTGGAGATGGGAATTATTAAAAATATATGATAAATTCCAGGATGTAGAACACATTGGACGGCGATTTAGAGGCCCTCTAACTTGTTAAATTCCCTGAATATGCCCCGGATTATGACTAAGGTGAGAACCAGAGTTGCGATGTCGGCAACGGGCTGGGCCAGCTGGATGCCCAAAAGGCCCAGGAAATGGGCGGCGATGAGAAGCACCGGAATGAGGAACAGACCCTGGCGCGAGATAGCCAGAAGGGTGGCGCGGAATCCGTAGCCGATGGACTGGGACATCATGTTGCTCATGGTCAGAAATCCGTTCATCCACATGGTGGCTATCTGCAGGCGCAGGGCCAGCGTGCCGATGGCAATGACTTCAGGATCGTTTTTCCGGAACAGGCTGATTACATGACCGGAGACCAGGAAGCCGCCCGCGCACACCACAACCAGTATGCAGGTGGTAAATTTCACGCAGAACCAGTAGGCCTGGCGGACCCGGCTGTATTTTCTGGCGCCGTAGGAAAATCCGCACACGGGCTGGAACCCCTGGCCGAAGCCGATGACGGCTGAGTTGACGAAGTAGATCAGGCGGTTCACAATGGCCATGGCTGCGATGGCCGCGTCGCCAAATGGGTGGGCCGTGGTATTTAACACAATAGTCGCTATGCTGGCCATACCCTGGCGGGTCAGGGAGGGAAGGCCTCCGCTTAAGATCTTGCCGTAAAGGAAAAGGGAGGGACGGAAATTGCCGATGCGGATATGGATACACTCCCTGCGCAGGTTGCACTGGGCGAGGAGAATGCAGAAACTGATAAACTGGGACAGGCCGGTGGCAATGGCAGCCCCGGATGTGCCCAGACCAAGGCCGAAGATGAAGATGGGGTCCAGGGCAATGTTAAGGATGCCGCCGGCGGTGATTCCCACCATGGCAAAGGCAGCCAGGCCCTGGAGCCGCAGCAGGTTGTTCATGATAAAGGAACACATCATAAAAGGCGTGGCCAGGAAAATATAGCGGGCATATTCCACTGCATAGGGCTTGATGGTTTCCGTGGCGCCCAGAAGCATCACAACCTGGTCAATGTGGAACAGGCAGAAAACACCCAGACAGGTACCCAGGAGGAAGCCGGTGAAAAACGCGACAGAGACAGCGCGTTCCCCGTCCTCATGGCGTCCGGCGCCCAGACACCGGGCCATGTAGTTGCCGCTGCCCATGCCGATGGTAAAGGACAGGGCCTGGATGATGGCCATGGCTGAGAATATGATTCCCACAGCGCCGGAGGCGCTGGTGCCAAGCTGGCTCACAAAAAATGTATCTGCCATGTTGTAGATGGCGCTGACCATCATGCTGATGATGGTGGGGACGGCAAGCCGCGGGATAACCTTGTGTATGTCCCCGTTCACCAGCATTTCGTACCGTTCGTTTTCTGATTCATTAGAGCTCATGATATACCGTCCTTTTGGAATATTGTTGAAGTTTTGAAAGGTATGGTCTCTATTATTCCTCATCCTCACAACCGCAGGTGGGATGCGTCAGCTGGTAGCGGTCCCCCATATTTTTATATCCCCAGTCACACATGAGGCTGAGAATCGGAAAAAGTGTCTTTCCGTGTTCTGTTATGGAATATTCAACCTGGACAGGAAGCGTGGGAATGACTGTCCGGTCAATAATTCCATCCTCCTCTAATTCTCTCAGCTGCGCGGTCAGCGTCTTTTTGGGGGCGGTTCCCAGATAACGCAGGATTTCATTATAACGTTTTACACCCCCGTACTGCAGGTAGTGCAGAATCAGCGGCTTCCATTTCCCGCCGATGACCTTGAGAGTCACCTCTATTTCGCTGGAAACAATTTTTATGTCTGGCATTCGTGACGCCTCCTTTAAGTGTTTTAAGGAACTGTGTTTATTATATCAGATTTTTTGCCTGTCTGCACTATACTTGTCTGTAAGATGAATGCGCCTGAAATGAAGGCGGGCAGAAAGCGGAAGGGAGAGCATGGGAAAGAAATGGAAGAAAGGGGGAAGAACGGGGAGGAAAGGAGAGGAAAGGGCGAGAGGGAACGTGATAAGCAGCAATAGGGGGAGAAACCTGCGGACGGGTTGCCCCCCTTTTTTTTGCTTGTGAATTGTTAGGCCAGGGGCCTGTTTTCGATGGTACTAGAAATTAAAATGCTCCGGATCCGCCCCAACCCTGGCTGCGCGGTTTAAGCGGGTGACTGCTTCCATGTCCTGGTCGGATAATTCAAAATCGAAAATAGACTGGTTGGAAACAATCCGCTCCCGGTGTGTGGATTTGGGAATGACTACCACATTTCTCTGGATATCCCAGCGCAGGACAATCTGGGCCGGTGTCCTGCCGTATTTTTGTGCCAACCGGACCAGCGTTTCATCCTGAAGCAAATTTCCGCCGGTCCCCCCCAGGGGACTCCATACTTCCACGGCAATATCGCGGCTGAAACAATAATCAATCAGTTCATTATTATTAAAGTAGGGATGGGATTCCACCTGATTGACGGCAGGCATGACGTCTGCCCTCTTCTCCAGTTCATCCAAATGGCATTTGTGGAAATTGCTGACCCCGATGGCCCTTATTCTGCCTTGTTTATAGAGCTTCTCCATGGCAGTCCAGGCCTCGGTGAAACCCTCTGCAGGCCAATGAATCAGGTAAAGGTCGATGTAATCTGTCTGAAGGGCGGCCAGGCTTTCATTAAATGCTTCCTCTGTCCGTCCGGCCCGTATATCATCATTCCACAGCTTTGTGGTAAGGAAAATCTGCTGGCGGGGAATTTTGCTTTCACGAATTGCGTCTCCCACGCTTTTTTCATTTCCATATATCTTTGCAGTGTCGATGTGCCTGTATCCGGCCTCCAGCGCCCAGCAAACAGCGTCCATGGTCTGCTGTCCGTCTGCGGTTTGATAGACACCCAGGCCTAACTGGGGAATTTTATTCCCCTGGTTCAATTGTACATAGTGCATAGGATACTCCTTCCTGTCCTAATGTGCGGCAGTCTTTTCAGGTCCATGGTCCGCCATTCTGTATATTGCCAGCATATCATCTTCATGAAGAACCATGGCAGAGCCTTTCTGCCCGCCGGACGCCACCGCGCATTTGCGGGCCATTGTCTTTAAATCCCCGTCCGTGGGCGCGATTCCCAGCTCCTGCAAGGAGGTGGGCATATGGATGGCGCGGTAAAAGTCCTCCATTGCGCAGATGCCCTTAAGGGCTGTATCATCAGGTGCGCCGAGGTCCTCAATTCCCATTACATTGACGGCAAAGCGGTGGAACCGGGGCAGGCAGTTTTTATAGACATATCTTGCCCAGCTTCCCCAGATTGCAGCCAGTCCGGCTCCATGGGCAACATCAAACAGTCCGCCGATTTCATGCTCCAATGCATGGGAGGCAAAGTCACCCCCGGCATTTCCGCAGCCGGTAAGTCCATTGTGGGAAAGGCTGCCGGCCCATAAAATTTCTGCGCGGGCATCGTAGTTCAGGGGATCCTCCGCAAGGATTTTTGCATTTTTAATGACGGTGCGCATCAGTGCTTCCGCCATACTGTCCGTTATTTCCATGTTGCCGCCGTTTGTGAAGTACCGCTCCATGGTGTGCATGAGGATATCCGTACACCCGCAGGCTGTCTGGTAATCAGGAAGTGTTTTTGTGAGATCCGGGTTCATGACTGCAAATCTGGGGCGGCTGAGGTCATTGCTGTAGCCGCGTTTGATCCATCCGTCTTCTTTGGTGATGACAGAGGAATCGCTCATCTCGCTGCCGGTGGCGGCAATGGTCAGGACAACGCCGATGGGGAGGCAGTGGGACGGCTGGCGCTTATAGTCATAAAAATCCCATACATCGCCCTCATTCACCGCTCCATAACCGATTGCCTTTGCGGAGTCGATGGCGCTTCCGCCTCCAACGGCCAGGATGAAATCAACGCCCTCTTTTTTACATAATTCAATGCCTTCATAGACCAGACCCAGCCTGGGATTGGGCACAGCGCCTCCCAATTCCACAAAATCCATGTGTTCGGCCGCCAGTGAAGCCTTAACCCTGTCAAGAAGACCGGAACGTATCACGCTTCCGCCTCCGTAGTGGATCAGGACCTTTTTGCCTCCCTGCTCCTTTACAAGAGATCCGGTCTGTTTTTCCGTGTCCTTTCCAAAAACCACTTTTGTAGGTGTGTAATACTGAAAATTGTGCATTTTCTTCTTCCCTTCTTTAATGAGTGCTGTGTGAATAGATGCTGTTTGTGTTTTCTTTACACTGCAAGTATAAGAGGATTGCCTGAAAAGCACAAGAAGGCACATTTTTTTCACCAGGGTACTTTAAAGTGCCCTTACGGCCTGTTTAATGCTTTTTTCCTTTTCCAGCACTCTTTTTGATTATCTGGTGCCTCAGGAGTATGGCTGCCATGCGGATACACACTGGGTTAAGCTGTATGGGCCGGCGGACGGGGCAGGCACAGCGTTTGCAGGTGAATCCGGCGCGGCAGGCCAAAGAAGCCACTGTCTGGAGATTTCCATGGAAGAAAAGCCATTTTATTTTTCAGCCATCCCATATACGCCCCAGGAACTGGAGAGCGCCCTTCACCGGGAAGAGCTTCCCGCTCCGCGCCGGACCGTGGTATTCATCCTGGGCGCCATGCGTGGCGTGGGCGGTATTGACAGCTGGGGATCGGATGTGGAACCGGCTTACCATGTGCCGGCAGATGAGGATATTGAGTATGGATTTGTGATTCGCAGGGGACAGGATGTATAAATCATGGCAAGATAAGTGATTTCTGAAAACCAAATGTTCTTAAAACCAAACAGCCTGATGCGTCAGATTGGCTCTGTCCGGAGCCTTTGACGCATCAGGCTGTTTTTTGTCTGCAGGAGTTTTCCTGTATCTGGCCTGGTTATCAGGCGGGGGCGGGATGGGGGAATCCGAAGCTGTCCAGACGGCTTTGAGGCGAAATATAGCCGCAGCGGATTGTGCCCGGCAGCCGGATGGTTTATAATAGAGTCATTGGGTGATTTTACGGGAGGTATTATGAGAGAGCTGATTTGGGGGAAGACGCTGCGGTCCCGGCTGATCCGGTATAACTTTTTTATTATCTGGGTTATAGCCATATTTGTCAGTGTTTGTACCTATATTACGGCCAGCAGGAAAACGCTGGAGGTGGCCAAGAACTCGCTGCAGCATCATGTGGAGAGTATATCCTACCGGTATCAGCTGGCCTACGAGGAAATGATTAACATTGTCCTCAACTGCACGGAGAGAAAGACCTTTAACCTGGGGGAAATCGGGCGTGGACTTACGCCCGGGGCCAGGAAGAAGGGGCTGGATTATGCGGAGCTTATCAAGGATTACTGCGCTATTTCGGAGTATGGGGATTATATTGTGAAGCTGTCCGTGTTTGATGACCGGGGAGGGATGGTGCAGACCGGTTCTTCCTTTGGAAGCACGGATGATGCAAAGGGGATTCTGGATGGGGGATGGCTGGACCGGGAGCTGGATAAGACCATGGACAGCTATGAGCTGGATTTGGTGGACTCTCCCTTTTTCCAGCATGAAGGACAGGTCCTGCCCATTGCCAGGACACTGACCGGAAGCAGGGCGGTTCCGGGAGGATGGGTGGTGCTCTGCCTGTCCACGGATCTGTTTCAGGATGTGCTTAAGGATACCTCGGGAGGCCAGGAGGCCGTGGTGGTGACCAGTGAGGGAAAACGCATTGCCTCCCTCTATGAACCGGAGGACCATCGGGAGGAAAATGACAGGGTAATCAGGCAGCTGCAGCAGTCGGGGCAGGACAAGGGGCTGCTGGAGATGAAGATTCACGGCAGGAACAGCCTGGTGGCCTTTGAACAATATGACCGCAGCGGCGTCATGGTCTATGAGACCATTACCCTGGACAGTCTCAGCAATGACAGGCTCATGATTATACAGACCGTCATCATCATGTTTGCGGCCTGCCTGATTTTCGGATTTATTCTGTCGGTGCTGATTACCAATCAGATTAAAAAGCCCATTGACCGGCTGGTCAGACACATCGGCCATGTGGCTGCGGGAAATTTCACCAGGGACCCGGACATAGAGGGGGAGGATGAAATCGGCACCGTGGGCAAGGTTGTAAATGACATGTCGGAGCGGATTGATACCCTGATGGCGGAGCGGCTGGAACATGAGAAGGAGAAGGGGGATTTGGAGCTGAAAATGCTTCAGGCCCAAATTAATCCCCATTTTCTCTACAATACCCTGGATTCCATACGGTGGATTGCCGTCATACAGAAGAACAGCGGGATTGTCAAGATGGTTACGGCCCTGTCCGGCCTGCTTAAGAATATGGCTAAGGGATTCAATGAAAAGGTGACCCTGCAGAAGGAACTGGATTTCCTGGGGGATTATGTCACCATCGAAAAGGTGAAGTATGTGGAGCTCTTCGACCTGGAGGTCCGGGTGGATGAGCCGGAGCTTTATGAGGCCCTGGTCATCAAGCTTACCCTTCAGCCCCTGGTGGAGAACGCTATTTTCAATGGAATTGAACCGGGAGGAAAGCACGGCACCATCTTAATCCATGCTTACAGGGAAGGGGATGTGTTCATCATCAAGGTGAGGGATAACGGCGTGGGAATTGCGCGGGAAAAGATGGCCTCGATTCTGAACCATACGGAAAAGGTAAAGGGCAGCTCCATGAGCGGAATCGGCCTTCCCAATGTGGACCGGCGTATCAAGCTTAACTATGGAGAGGAATACGGCCTTACGATTGAGAGCCAGGAAGGGGAATTTACAGAAATCACCATAAAAATGCCGCTTGAATATGAATGCGAAGGTGAATCCAGATAAAACAGGTAAGGGGAAGAGACAGATGTATCGTGTGATGATAGTGGATGATGAGCCGTTGATTCTGGCGGGTATCGCATCCCTTCTTGATTGGAAAGAGTATGGATGTGAGATTTCCGGGAAGGCCGCAAACGGCCAGCAGGCTCTAAAGCTTATGGAGGAACAGAAGCCTGATATTGTGATAACGGATATCAAGATGCCTGGAATGGACGGAATCGGGTTTATGAAGGCTGTGAAGGAACGGGGATGGGATGATGTGATTTTTATCCTGCTGACCAATCTGGAGGAATTCAGCCTGGCCAGACAGGCATTGTCCCTGGGTGCCGTGGAGTATCTGGTAAAGATGGAGCTGACAGAGGAAAAGCTGGCGGACAGCTTAAAGCTTGCCATGGAACGGCGGGAGATGAAGCGCAAGGCAGAGGCGGCGGGTACGGCTGTGACTGTTTCCAGGGAAGAGGCTGTCAGGGGATACATCGAAAAGCTTCTGACAGATGGAGGAACATTTAGCGGAGGAGCCAGCTCCGGTAATGCAAGTGAAGCCAGCGCACAAAATCAGGGGGAGGGGTACGATTCGTGTCTGAGGCGGCCGGTGCTGGCCATTATCAGCTTTAACTACGGATATGAAGGATTCTCCTCTGATTTTACAAGGGAGGATCAGAAAAAGGTCATTTCCTTTGCGGAAAATATCATCGAACAGATGGTGAAGGGGTATTTTGACCACAGCTGCCTGGTGCGCCGGGAACTGAACAGTCTGGTGTTAGTGATGTCCACAGATGGAATAGAGGACTACAGGGAACAGATACGCAGCCTTGGGGAGAAAATCATATCCGTGGTTAAGGATTATTTTGAAGTGTCTGTGTCCGTGGCTGTCAGCAGCAGGAAGGAGAGCCTGGGAGAGTTCGGAGCCCTTCTGTACGAGGCCATGAGCGCCACCAACCATTATTTTTATCACTCCCTGGACCCGGTGGTATTCTATTCCGAGGAATGCGAGACCAGCGCCAGGCATACGGGAAGCTTCCACATCGGATTCCTGAAAAAGGATCTGTCCCAGGCAGTGGCTTTAAATGACAGCGGACGCCTGGAGGAGATACTGGACCAGGTGGCATGTCTGCTAAGGGAGCATAATCCTTCCAGGCAGCAGGCGGTCAATGCCTGCGCCAATCTGTATTTTTTCCTGTCCTCCTTCTTTGAGGACGGGGAGGAGCCGGATTTTCCCTATGAGGTCAATATTATGGAAAAGCTGGGACGGCTGGGGACCCTGGGGCAGATCATACAGTGGATTAACTGGTTTAAGGAGGCGGTTTCGCGGATTCTGGAGCGGCGCAGGGATACCAGGGTGGATAAGATTGCGGAGATGGTCAGGGAGTATGTGATGGAGCATTATAAGGAGCGCATTACCCTGGGACAGGCAGCCGAGGCGCTGAATATAAGCCAGGGTTATCTGAGCACTGCCTTTAAGAAGCAGTCCGGTGAATCCTTTACAAACTATGTGTCCGCCATCAAGATTGAGAAGGCAAAGGAGCTGATAGCCAGCCACCAGTATATGATGTACGAGGTATCGGATTTGCTGGGCTTTGATACGCCTTTTTATTTCAGCAAGGTGTTTAAGAAGGTTACGGGCATGTCGCCGAAAGAATATGAGGCCCAGTGCCTGAAGCAGAAAAAATTATAAAAACATGAAAATTTTATATAAAACAATAAAACCCATCTGAAAATTTTACAAAAAGTATGATTTGGGTCGATTCGGTTTGGGAATCGGTTCTGGTATAGTTATATCAGAATTTGAAATGCAAATTTTAAGGAGGGTTTTATTATGAGATTAAAGAAAACAGTGGCATTGGCTCTGGTGACCGCCATGGCGGCAACCATGGCAGCGGGCTGCGGCAGTTCATCCTCAGACAAGGGTTCAGCGGCACCTGAGAGCACGGCGGCAGGCAGCGAAGCAGCAGGCGGCGAGGCTGACAGCAAGGAGACAGAGAAAGGGGCTGCCTCAGGGGAAAAGCAGAAACTGACCGTATCTGTGTGGGACAACGACGCTACACCTCAGTTTACTTCCGTGACAAAGGCATTCATGGAAAAATATCCGGATGTGGAAGTGGAGTATATTGACGCCCCTTCTGATGAGTACGCAAACAAGGTGACTGTCATGCTGGCAGGCGGCGATGCTGACCCGGACGTGATTTTCATAAAGGATACAGAGAACCAGGTTACCATGAAGGACAAGGGACAGATTCTGAACCTGGATGAGTATATTGCAAAGGACGGAATCGACCTGACCATGTACAACGGTGTTGCCGACCAGTTAAAGATGGATGGCAGCAGCTACACCCTTCCTTTCCGTAAGGACTGGTATATGCTCTACTTTAACAAGGATTTATTTGACAAGGCAGGGGTTCCTTATCCTTCCGCAGACATGACATGGGATGAGTATGAGGAGCTGGCTAAGAAGATGACAAGCGGCGAGGGCAGCGCAAAGGTATACGGAACACACAACCATACCTGGCAGGCGCTGGTGTCCAACTGGGCCGTACAGGATGGCAAGAACACCCTTATGAGCGAGGATTACAGCTTCTTAAAGCCATATTATGAGCAGGCATTAAGGATGCAGGACGAGGGCGTGGTACAGAGCTATGCCAACTTAAAGACAGGCAGCATCCATTATATCAGCGTATTTGAGCAGCAGCAGTGCGCCATGATTCCCATGGGTTCATGGTTCATCGGAACCCTGACACAGGATAAGGACGCGGGCAAGTTTGACTTTAACTGGGGCGTGACCGCCATTCCTCACCCGGCTGATACAAAGGCAGGCGCTACGGTTGGTTCCACCACACCGGTTGCCATCAATGCAAAGTCCGATGTGCCGGATCTGGCATGGGAGTATGTGAAGTTCGTGACCGGCGAAGAGGGCGCCCAGGTACTGGCTGACAACGGAATCTTCCCGGCAGCAGAGTCCCAGGCCATCAGTGACAAGCTGGCAGCAATCCCCGGATTCCCTGAGGATGGACAGGACGCGCTTAAGACCACCAGCTGGGTACTGGACCGTCCGCTGGATGCCAAGATGGCAGCTGTGAGAAAGGTGCTGGAGGAAGAGCATGACCTGATTATGATTGGCGAGGAGGATGTGGACACAGGCATCGCCAATATGAACCAGAGGGCACAGGAAGCCAGAGAAGACTAATGGCAGAAACAGGATTGTGATGCAGTAAGAGTATTAGGATAACAAGCAAAGAGCGTCTGATTAACGTAACAGCGAGGGTTGGGCGCTCTTTTTGCGCCTTAAAATAAGGAAAATGGTGATTAAAATGACAGGAAAACAGAAAAAAAAATGGAAGAGGAACGCCATCGGTTACTCTTTTATCCTTCCTAATTTTATCGGATATTTTATATTTATCTTTGTTCCGGTAATATTGACATTTGTCTTATGTGTGATGAAATGGGACGGATCCAGCACACCTATGGAGTTTGTGGGGCTTAAAAATTTCGTGAAGCTGTTTCATGACAGCGGCTTTCGGATTTCTGTCACAAACACCCTGTATTACGCGGTGTTTACCGTGCCTCTTACCATGGTGGCGGCCCTTCTCATCGCTGTGCTGTTAAATTCCAAGATAAAGGGCATTGTGGTGTACAGGACTGCGTTTTTCTTCCCCTATGTGGCCTCCCTGGTAGCGGTGGGCGCAGTGTGGAACATGCTGTTCCAGCCGGAATTCGGCCCTGTCAATGAATTCCTCAAATTCATCGGCATTGCCAATCCGCCCAAGTGGTGCGCATCCACGGACTGGGCCATGACCGTTATTATCATTGTCAGCGTGTGGAAGTATATGGGGTATTACATGGTGGTGTATCTGGCGGCTCTCCAGGGTATTTCCCAGGATTTGTACGAGGCTGCCAGCATCGACGGCGCCACGGGCTTCAAGAAATTCCGCTATATCACCATTCCCATGTTAAAGCCAACCACGTTTTTCGTTATCATCATGATGACCATTCAGTGCTTTAAGGTATTCGACCTGATCTATGTCATGACCGGCGGCGGGCCCGGAAGATCCACCAATGTACTGGTGAACCATATCTACAACGCGGCCTTTGTGGACTTTAAGTTCGGCTATGCCAGCGCCAGCGCCCTTGTGCTCTTTGCCATTGTGCTGGTGGTGACCCTGGTCCAGTTCCAGGGCGAAAAGAAGTTCACGGATTACGTATAGGAGGGGCAGAGGATGGAAACGAGAACGTTAAAAAGTAAAATAGGTATCTATATGCTGCTGAGCGTGCTGGCAGTGCTGGTGGTCATTCCCTTTGGGTGGATGCTCCTGGCGTCCGTAAAAACCAGCAATGAGGTGTTCAGCATTCCCATGAAGCTGTTTCCAAAGGAATTCCAGTGGGTGAACTACCAGACCATCTGGGATAAGATACCCCTTCTGGTTTTCTTTAAGAATACCTTTAAGATAGCGGTGTGCACCACCCTGCTCCAGGTGCTGACCAGCTGTTTTGCCGCTTACGGTTTTTCCAAGGTGGAGTTTAAGGGAAGGGATTTCCTGTTCCTGGTATCGGTCACCACCTTTGCAGTGCCCTGGCAGGCATATATGGTGCCTCAGTTTGCCCTTATTTCCAGGATGGGCCTTACGGATTCCCATCTGGGGCTGATTCTGATGCAGGCTTTTTCCGGCTTTGGCGTGTTCCTAATCCGTCAGTTTATGATAGGGGTGCCCAATGAGCTTTTGGAGGCGGCCAGGATAGACGGTCTTTCCGAGTATGGGATTTTCGCAAAGATTGCCCTGCCCCTTGTGAAGCCAGGCATCGCAACCCTGGTGATCTTTACATTTGTAAATATCTGGAATGATTTTATGGGACCATTGATTTATTTAAACAGCACCAAGTTAAAGACCATCCAGTTAGGTATCCGCATGTTCATTTCCCAGTACGGGGCCGACTATGCGTTGATTATGGCGGCGTCTGTGTGCTCCCTGGTTCCGGTGCTGATTGTGTTCATGGTATGCCAGAAGTGGTTTGTGGAGGGCATTACGGCCGGCGGTGTAAAGGGCTGATGGATGACGGCCTGACAGGGGAATGTAAGTGACGCGCAGATACAACTGATGCGCAGATACAACTGATGTGCAGATATAACTGATGCGCAGATGTAAAACCGGGGAGGACAAAGATGGAGAATAAGAAGATTGACATGAAATGGTGCAGCGGATACTGCAGGCAGTACTGGCCGGAGGAATGTGCCCATATTCTGCGGATTGCAGATGACGCAGTGGCACAAAGATTCCTGTTTGACCTTCCCTGGGACATGGAACAGACCGTAAAGGCCGTGACATTTGAGGGAAAAATCGACTGGCGGCATATGCCCGAAGGCGACCCGGAATTCATATACCAGTTTAACCGCCACCGGTACTGGATCTGTCTGGGCCAGGCATATGCCCTGACCGGGGACGGGAAATATGCCAGGTGTTTTGTGAACCAGCTGTATTCCTGGCTGGAGGACAATCCCATAAACCAGGAGACAAAGAACACTACCTGGAGGACCATAGAGGCAGGTATCCGGGGAGAAAACTGGGTAAAGGCCATGGAATATTTTGAGGACTGTCCTGTGGTGACCCGGGCGGTAAGGGAACGGTTTCTGGAAGGGCTCTGGGTCCACGGGGAATATCTGATGGACTGCCGGGTGCCATTCAGTGATAAGAGCAACTGGGGAGTGCTGGAAAGCCACGGACTGTTTGCCATTGGCGCATATCTTATGAAATGTAGAGGAAATGCTTGGGGAGAAGGTGTCACGGACGCAGCTGCCCATGATACAGCTGCCACGGACGCAGCCGCGGGCCTTGCACGCCGGGGGGAAGCCTATGTAGCAGAGGCCGTCCTGCGCCTGGTGCGGGAACTGGATATCCAGATTATGGATGACGGAGTCCAGTGGGAGCAGTCTCCCATGTACCACAACGAGGTGCTGCGCTGTCTGCTGGAGGTGCTGCGCGTGGCAGGGCAACAGGGAATCAGCCTGCCCCGGTCCCTTCCTGAAAAAGCCAGGGCAATGGCCTTGGCGGACCTGGCCTGGATGAAGCCTGACAGGACCCAGCCCTTAAATGGTGACAGCGACAGGACGGACCTGCGGGATGTATTCACCCCTGCGGCCTGGATTTTAAAGGATAAACGGCTCAGGTATGCCGGATACGACCGCCTGGATTTTGAGAGCGTCTGGGATCTTGGGGCGGATGCTGCCCTGGAATACGAGAGCATGAGATCCGAGACGCCGGAATGCCTTTTTCATGCCCTGGAGCAAAGCGGAAACTGGTGCCTCCGGTCCGGATGGGACAGAAATGCGGATTACCTCCACTTTAAGTGCGGTTCCCTGGGAGGCGGCCATGGACATTTTGACAAACTGCATGTGGATTTGTCCATAGCCGGGGAAGATGTGCTTATTGATTCCGGAAGATATACCTATGTGGACGGCAGCCTGCGCAGACAGCTTAAGTCCTCCTGTGCCCACAATGTGCCTGTGGTGGACTGGCAGGAATATACCCAGTGCACCGGTTCCTGGGACGTGAAAGGAAGGACCGCGCCCGCGGGACAGGACTGGAGCCAAAAGGGGCCGTATACATTTTTACAGGGAACCCATCTGGGATATCTGCCTGCCGGGGTTCTGGTAAACCGCAGAATTATATCCATAGGAACCAGGATTCATGTGATCGCCGATGAATTTTATGGAACGGGAACCCATGTGCTGAGCCAGGTATTCCATCTGAATCCCGCCGGAAGCGTGGAAATGCGGGAGGATGGCTTTTTGTACCATGGAATTAGGGCAGAGGCAGCGTTTTACAGGGTGGACCCGTGGTCTGGTGGGGGCGGCGGCAAAATGGAGCTGGAAGAGACTCCGGTGTCCTTTCACTATAACCAGCTGGAATACGCACCCTGCGTCAGTCTGTGGCGGGAATCCGCTCTGCCCTGCTCCATGCTGACAGTGGCAGCCGGATACGAAACAGGCAGCGGCAACCCCTATACGGTCAGCCGCGTATCTGTCACCTCCCCTGTTACCGGCAGATGCTTAAAGGACGAGGAGGCGGAAGCGGTGCGGATACAGGATGGAAAACATTCCTGGCTGGTAGTCCTGAACCATCTGGAAACTGGGGCGGACGGCGAATACATCGGCGCGGAAGGTAGATACGGCCTGGGGCGGGTCATGGTCTGCGACGAAGCGGACAGGGAAGGCCGGATGACCGTGCTCCAGTGGTAAACAGGACCAGTACCAATGCCGCCCGGCGGCACCAGAATCATATAAAGGAGCAGACAAAGGAGCAGACAAAGGAGCAGACAATGCAGACAAAGGACAGTTTACAAACCTATACAATCATGGAAAAGAGTGAAGCCGAAGCCTGCCTGGACCTGGCGGTAAGCCTGGTGCGGGAAAACCTGAAGACCTTTACCCGCTGTTTTCCGGATTCCAACAGCCGGAACCAATTCTATCCCCAAAGCAGCAACCGGGAATGGACCACCGGCTTCTGGACCGGGGAAATATGGCTGGCATATGAGCGGACCGGGGAGGAGGTATTTAAGGAGGCAGGAACCATACAGGCAGAATCCTTCCTGGAGCGCATAAAGGAGCGGGTGGACGTGGACAACCATGACATGGGATTTCTCTATACCCCTTCCTGCGTGGCCGCGTACCGTCTTACAGGCAATGAGACAGCCAGGAAGGCCGCGCTCATGGCTGCGGATAACCTGATGGGAAGATTCCAGGAAAAGGGACAGTTTTTCCAGGCCTGGGGAGAGCTGGGGGCAAAGGACAATTACCGTCTGATTATCGACTGCCTCCTCAACATGCCGTTACTGTTCTGGGCCAGTGAGACAACGGGAGACCAGACGTACCGGAAAAAGGCAGAAGCCCATATAAGGACAGCCATGGACTGTGTGATTCGGCCGGACCACAGTACGTACCACACCTATTTCTTTGACCCGGAGACAGGAGCTCCTGTAAAAGGCGTCACCCACCAGGGCAACCGGGACGGCTCTGCCTGGAGCAGGGGCCAGGCCTGGGGGATATACGGAAGCGCCCTGAGCTACCGGATTGAGAGAAAACCGGAGTATGCGGATGTGTTCCGGAAGGTGACGGATTATTTTCTAAAGCATCTGCCGTCAGATTTAATCCCTTATTGGGATTTTGATTTTGACGACGGCAGTTCAGAGCCTAGGGATTCCTCCTCCGCGGCAATTGCGGCCTGCGGTATGCTGGAGATGGTTAAGTATATGGAAGGCGGGGAGGCGGCATATTATGGGGATATGGCCAGGCGTCTGGTGAAGGCGCTCAGTGACCGGTGCGCAGTGAGGAGCCATGAGGAGTCCAACGGCCTTCTTCTCCACGGTACCTATGCCAGGGCCAGCGCAGGCAATCCCTGCGCCAACCGGGGCGTGGATGAGTGCAATACCTGGGGCGATTATTTCTATATGGAGGCGCTTACAAGACTTGCGGGGGATTGGGAGCCGTACTGGTATTAATAGAATATATAATAGAATATCCTGTTAAATGATGAGAGGGCAGAACGAATTTTTATATGATTCGACTGCCCTTTTACGGTTCCTTTGGGCCTGAATAATCCGGCCTATGATTGTTTAAGCGCACACGTGCTTCATATAATAACAGTAGTACCATATAAAACAAGTATTCCTATTGAAATTGTAGGAATACTATGGTATAGTAAAAAGCGTAGATGAAGCTTTTAACTTTAGGACTACAGAAAGGCGGATTTTTATTATGAAGCAATTGATTTATCTGGATAACGCAGCCACCACAAAGACCAGGCCGGAGGTGGTGGAGGCCATGCTTCCATACTTTACAGAATATTACGGTAATCCCTCCTCGGTCTACGATTTTTCCACTGAGAGTAAAAAGGCTGTAAACCATGCAAGGGAGACCATTGCCCAGTCACTGGGGGCAAAGACCAATGAGATATATTTCACGGCCGGAGGCAGCGAGGCCGATAACTGGGCCCTGGTGGCCACGGCGGAGGCCTATGGAAATAAAGGAAAACACATCATAACCACCAAGATTGAACACCACGCCATCCTTCACACCTGCCAGTACCTGGAGAAAAGGGGATACGAGGTCACATATCTGGATGTGGATGAAAATGGAGTGGTCAAGCTGGATGAGCTTAAGAAGGCTATCAGGCCGGATACCATCCTCATATCAGTGATGTTTGCCAATAATGAGATCGGCACCATTGAGCCTATCAAGGAAATCGGGGCCATTGCCAGGGAAAACGGGATTCTGTTCCACACCGATGCGGTACAGGCATTTGCCCATGTGCCCATCCATGTGGATGAGTACAATATTGACATGCTCAGCTCCAGCGGACACAAGCTGAACGGGCCCAAGGGAATCGGATTCCTCTATATCCGCACAGGCGTAAAGATTCGTTCCTTTATCCACGGAGGCGCCCAGGAGCGCAAGCGCCGTGCGGGAACAGAGAATGTGCCCGGCATAGTGGGATACGGCAAGGCAGTGGAGCTGGCCATGGCCACCATGGAGGAACGGGCTGCCAGGGAAACGCAGCTGCGGGATTATCTGATGAAGCGGGTTATGGATGATGTGCCCTTTACCAGAATCAACGGATCACGCACCAGCCGCCTTCCCAACAATGTGAATTTTGCTTTCCAGTTTATTGAAGGTGAATCCCTTCTCATCAAACTGGATATGGCGGGAATCTGCGGATCCAGCGGTTCCGCCTGTACCTCTGGGTCACTGGACCCCTCCCATGTGCTTTTGGCCATCGGGCTGCCCCATGAGATTGCCCACGGCTCCCTCCGTCTTACCTTAAGCGAGGAGAACACAGAGGAAGAGATGGATTATGTGGTGGAGCAGATTAAGGATATCGTGGGATACCTGCGCAGCATGTCGCCTTTGTATGAGGATTATATGAAGCACAATGGCAGTGAGAAAAAATAATATACAGGGAGAATCCTGTATGAAAGATAAACTTGGAACGATTCAGGAGGAATATAGATGTACACAGAAAAAGTAATGGACCATTTTGAGCACCCCAGAAATGTGGGTGAGATAGAGAACCCCAGCGGAATGGGGACAGTGGGAAATCCCAAATGCGGCGATATCATGCGGATTTACCTGGATATTGATGAGAATCAGGTTATCCGTGACGTGAAGTTCAAAACCTTTGGCTGCGGGGCTGCCGTGGCAACCAGCAGCATGGCTACGGAGCTGGTAAAGGGAAAGACAGTCCGGGAGGCCATGGCTGTTACCAATAAAGCAGTCATGGAAGCACTTGACGGACTGCCGCCTGTTAAGGTACACTGTTCTCTGTTGGCAGAGGAAGCAATCCATGCGGCCCTCTGGGATTATGCACAGAAAAACGGTATTACCATTGAGGGCTTAGAAAAGCCCAAGGATAATATTGAGGAAGAGGAAGAAGAGGAGAACTATTGAGCAGGAAGGTAGTAGTAGGCATGTCAGGAGGAGTTGACTCCTCCGTGGCAGCCTGGCTGTTAAAGGAACAGGGTTACGATGTGATTGGCGTGACCATGCAGATTTGGCAGGATGAGGATACTGAGGTCCAGGAGGCAGAGGGCGGCTGCTGCGGTTTAAGCGCGGTGGATGACGCCAGAAGGGTTGCCATGGACCTGGGTATCCCTTATTATGTCATGAATTTTAAGGAAGAGTTCCGTAAAAACGTGATGGATTATTTTGTGGGTGAGTACGTGGAAGGAAGGACGCCCAACCCGTGTATTGCCTGCAACCGCCATGTGAAGTGGGAGTCGCTGCTCAGGCGGAGCATGGCCATCGGGGCTGATTACATTGCCACAGGCCATTATGCGCAGATAGACAGGCGGCCGGGAGGGCGTTATTCCCTGAAAACCTCGGTTACAGCCGCAAAGGACCAGACATACGCTCTCTATAACCTGACCCAGGAACAGCTGTCCCATACCCTGATGCCTGTGGGAAGCTACCACAAGGAGGAGATACGGGATATGGCAAAGCGCCTGGGGCTGCCGGTGGCGCATAAACCGGACAGCCAGGAGATTTGCTTTATCCCTGACCACGACTACGCGTCGTTTATTGAGGAGTACACTGGAAGGGAGCTGCCGCCGGGAAACTTCGTGGACCTGGACGGCCATGTTCTGGGGCGCCATCGGGGCATTACACACTATACGGTGGGCCAGAGAAAGGGGCTGAACCTTTCCATGGGACGCCCTGTTTTCGTGGTGGAAATACGCCCTGAAACGAATGAAGTTGTCATCGGTGACAATGAGGATGTATTTACAAATGTGCTCCGCTGCGATAAACTGAACTGGATGGCAGTTGACGGACTTCACGGAAAGCCCATGGACGTCATGGCCAAAATCAGATACAGCCACAGAGGAAGCCCCTGTACCATCCGCGAAATCGGGGATGATATGGTGGAATGCTGTTTCCATGAGCCGGTCCGGGCTGTGACTCCCGGGCAGGCCGTGGTATTCTACGACGGGGATTATGTGGCAGGCGGAGGTACCATAATAAGATGAAGCGGAAGATAAGAGAAAGAAGCGCCGGATGTAAAAGCAGCGGGGCGCCCACAGACAGAATAGAACATAACGGAACGGCACGCAGCAAACGGCGGGTAAATGGTCTGGCTGCCATTGGTCTGGCAGGCATCCTGGCCGCCGGCATGGGACTGACCGGTTGCCAAAACTATGAGTCCAGCAGCGAGATGAAGGCCAGAATCCAGTCCGAAGGCGGGGAGGCGTCCTGGAGCCGGGAGAGCCCGGCAGCCGTCGGGGCCTCAGCTGTACAGGGAGAAGGCAGTGCGGATAATGGCAGTAAGGCTGAGACCATCAAACTGGACACAGAGCGGACCACAGCCCCCATGCCCCAATTTGAGGATGTGTCGGACACGGTTTATGTGAAATCATCAGACGGCGGCAGTGTGCGTATACGCTCTGCCTGCGATACCGGGGATGATTCCAACATTCTTACATACGCCAGTCCCGGGACAGCGCTAAAGCGCACCGGGAAGGGAGAGCAATGGACCAGAATTGATTATAATGGGACAGCGGGCTACATATCATCGGGATATATAACCACCCAGGTTCCGGAGACCGCAGCTTTGCCGCCTCAGGCATGTGTGGACAGCGGGGAGATAACCCTGAATCCTTCGTGGAAATACGCGGAGTTTTCCAAGATTAATTCGGGTGCGGCAGTCCTGTACCGTTCCGAGGCAGCCAGTCCCAAGGGCATCACGGTTTGTGTCAACGCGGGTCATGGAACAAAGGGGGGAGCTTCTGTCAAGACGCAGTGTCATCCCGACGGCACTCCCAAGGTAACCGGAGGCACTACCGGCGCAGGGGCCACCTCTGCGGCAGCCGTGTCAGGCGGCATGACCTTTTCTGACGGAACTCCTGAGAGTAAGGTGACGCTGTCCATGGCAAAAATACTTAAGGATAAGCTGCTGGCGGCAGGATATGATGTGCTGATGATCCGGGAGAGCGACGATGTCCAGCTGGACAACATAGCCAGAACTGTCATTGCCAACAATGCAAGCGACTGCCATATTGCCCTTCACTGGGATTCCACCACCAATAACAAAGGGGCATTTTACATGAGTGTTCCCAATGTGGAATCATACCGCAGCATGGAACCTGTAAAGTCCCACTGGCAGCAGCACAACGCCCTTGGTGAAAGCCTGGTGGCTGGCCTTAAGGGGGCGGGAGTCAAGATATTTTCCGGCGGCTCCATGGCCATGGATCTGACCCAGACTTCCTTTTCCACGGTGCCTTCTGTGGATATAGAGCTGGGAGATAAGGCATCCGACCACTCTTCGGCCACGCTGGCCACGCTGGCAGACGGTCTGGTGGCCGGGATGAACCAGTATTTTGGACAATAAAGAACAATTGTAAATGTAAGGAAAACGTAAATCCTTCCACATTTACAAATAATACCTGATGCGTTACAATGGACATAACACCAAAGGTTTGTTTAAGACAAGGAGGGATTACATGAAATTGATGAAACGTCTGGCGGCAGTGGTTCTGGGAGTTGCCCTTTTATGTCCCATGACCGCCTATGCGGCCCAGTCACAGGAAGCATTGGAGCTGTACAAGGCAGTGGAAGCCAGAAACCAGAACATGACGGATATGAACGCCTTTTACGATTTCAAGATGAAGATGTCAGGCAGCCTGTTTGAGAATGAAGGTATTGGTCCCGTTGATATGCGGCTGGAGATGAATATGAAGATGAATCATATACAGGATCCCAGCCAGATGCGCTACATGGCCTATTGCCGTATGACGGTTCCGGAAAGTGAGCCTATCACCTATTCCATGTATTATCTGGACGGTTATATCTACATGGATATGCTGGGCCAGAAGGTTAAGTACCCTGTGGCCATGGGAGACATGATGAACCAGGCCCTGGCGTCATCCAAGGCATTCGATGTGCCGGAAGATTTGGTTGGAGACTTTAGCCTGTGGGATGAGGGAGAGAACAAGGTCATCGGCTATACCATCAATGATGCCAAGATGAACGAGTACATGCAGATGGTACTGGGTTCCACCGGACTTACAGGCATGCTGGACGGCCTTGATATGAAGCTTCACAATATCCGCGGAGAATATGTGGTTAATCCGGCCGGCGACTGCATTAAGATGCGCCTTAAGATGGATATGGATATGACCATGCAGGGTGAGACCTTCAGTGTGAATCTGGACGGCGATGTGGGAATAGCGGATCCCGGCCAGCCCGTGGATGTGCCTGTTCCAAATCCTGCGGAATATACCGAGATGCAGGCAGCAGCCAGTTAGAGGAAATTTGAGGCTGTATGAAAGGCAGTTTTAGAATTTGCGAAAATGTCTAAAAAATTAACGCCAACTACTACACAAAACACGGATTTTAGTGTATAATGCAGTAGTTGGCATTTTTTTGGAGGAGTACCCAAGTGGCTGAAGGGTCTGGCTTCGAACACCAGTAGGTCGGTAGCACCGGCGCGAGGGTTCAAATCCCTCCTCCTCCGTTTATGCAATGAGGACAGTCCGTAAGGACTGTACCTGAAACAGAACACATACCAGCACAATGCCCGGAGCGGGCCGTATCTGCGGTCCTCCGGGCATTGTGCTGTTTTGTGCTGTGACGATTGCAGGCATCTGCACCGGCCCGGGAAGGAAGGGGGTAAAAGTGCGCGGAAAAATGCAGCCCTGATTCATCAGGACTGCATGCGGTTTTCAGGAAATTCCTGAGGAAAATCATGGGTGGCGTTGTCAGCGCCGGGTAAATCTATTTCAGGAATGTCTCCATCCCCATAGGTGCTGCTGTTTCTTCCTGGAAGTTCCAGGGGTTCCTGTCTGCCGGGATCCTGCTTTCCGGGTGTCTGTATTCTGTCCATGTGCCATCATCCTTCCGTAAACATATTTTCCACGTAGTTGCGCATTTCCTCATGGCTCATTATGTTTCTGGCCCTGTTTACCACCTGTTTCTGCTCCGGCTCCGTAAGACCGGAGAAACGGCTCATGGCTTCGGGATTCATGGCCAGCTCCATGGTAAATCCAATGGGAAGTTCATCTCGCTCTATCATATTCATCACCTCAGGATTAGTATGGAAGGCGGGGATGGAAAATATGCATGGCAGGATTGGGTATTTAGCAGGATTCGGTATTTAAAATGTACCTGTAACGGAACCGGGAATGGTGAATTGTACGGCACCCATGTATCCCGGCGCCACATCATATTCATTAAAGGTAATCACAAGTTCGCCGTTTTCATTGAAGTAATAACTTTCATCGCCTGTTAGTCCCTTGAAATCCTCATCCGGCATATCGGATTGGTAGAAGTACACCACAGAGTCATCCTTTGCCATCTGTTGGGCCATCTGGCTTTTTATATTATCGCTGACGGCCTCCAGCATTTCCGGACGGTCATGGAACAGGTCTTTTAAGGAGATGATGCTGCCGGTAGCCTTATCTATGGTAAATACCTTGACAAACTGAGTGCCGCTGGCCATGGTAAGGGTGGTATCAATGCGGATGGACAGGTATTTGCTGTTGTCTGTCACCACTTCATACTGTGAATCCAGGCCATAGTGCCCCTCTCCGTTGTCCCTGGACAATTCTTCCTCGTACATGGCGATAAGCTCATTGCCGTAATCCTCTATGGATTTGTTGGCCGGTACCTGGGCGCCCTCGGTCCCTTCAATCGTCACCTGGGGAACCTTGATATCTGCCTCAAAATTATCTTTTTTATCTTCATAGGTGCGGAAGGTTACCACCTTTGCAATGGATCCAATGACCGGAATCTGTTCCATGGCATTGGCAAAGGCCGGAGTGGCGTTGGCCAGCACGGTAATGGCAATCATGGCAGCGGCAGCGGCCCCGCCTGTTTTTTTTGCGAATTTCATGATAATCACACCTTTCTGTTCTTTTTTTGCCTGGGCAATGCCCGCAAGCATGCGTTCCTTTGCTTCCGTTGGAACCGGTATGCTTTCATAATCTGATTTCAGCTTATCCATCGGTCTGTTTTCTTCCTGTTTCATGAGCATGGCTCCTTTCTGAAAAATGGTTCTGGTTTGCGCCCAAGGGCATTGGCTCCAGTTCCAGCCTTAGTTTTTTCAGGGTACGGTAAAGCCTGGCCTTTACTGTATTGAGATTTTCACCTACTATATCAGCAATATCTTCTAATTTAAGATCCTCAAAATACCGCAGTATGATGACGGTCCTGCTTTTGTCATCCAGCCGGTTTATCATCTGTTTTAAGTCCAGGTCCTGGTAATGGTCCTCTGTGGGAGTCTCCGGCATTTCTTCTGTGGGTGTTTCTTTCTTTTTCCTGCGCAGCATATCCAGGCTTGTGTTGACCACGATCCGGTAAATCCATGTGGACAGGTAGTCTTTATTTCTGACCCCTTTGCAGTCCTTAATTGCCCGATAGGCGCTTTCCTGGACTACATCCAGGGCATCATCCTGGTTTCGCATCAGCTTAAATGCCAGGCGGTAGTAGCGTTCATAATTTTCTGTAAGGAGACGTTCTGTTTCCGCCGTATTGTTGTATAAGCCCATGTATCTGCATCCTCCTTTCGTATCCTTCTGACTGTTAGACGTCTGAGGCGGGGATAAAGTTGCATCTATTTTAAGATTTTACAGATTGGTTTATAAAATGCAACATCCATTGTGTTTTAAGCTGAAAAATGTTATATTGTTCATGTGACAGAATCAGCGGAACATGAATCAATGAAAGGTGTACGAAAGGATGAAAGAGGAACGGACCAACGATATAGACAGGATGAGAGAATACGAAGATATCCGGCAGGTACCGCTGGAGCCCAACAGGCCTGCGTCAGGCCGGCAGAATCCTCCTGTGGGGGATTCCTACATAGGGGGCAGGCCCAGACGAGAGCGGATTTCCAGGAGAAAGCCCGGTATAGGAGATGGGGCGCCGGAGGCCAGAACGTCTGCAGCCAGAACATCTGCAGCCAGAAAGTCTGCTGACAGAACGGCGCAGGAGGTCCAGAACACCGGAAAGAAGGCTGACCGGTCCCAAAGAAGTAAAAAAGCAGGAAATTCAGGCTCAGGAGAACACCGGAACCGTTCGGGCAAAGGCGTATCCTTCCTTGCACTTTTGCTGGTGCTCATATTGGGCGCCGGCGCCGGTCTGGGCGGAGGCTATTACCTCTGGGGATGGGAGCGGCCTTATACCGTGGATTTGAAGGCGGTGGAGGTGCCGGATTATGTAGAGCAGGATTTTATAAGGAAGAATATATTTTCCAGACCGGACGTGGGGCGTCAGAAGGTGGATAAGATTGTCATACACTATGTGGCCAATCCCGGCTCCACGGCCAAGAATAACAGGGACTATTTTGACAGCCTGGCTGACCAGGACCCGCAAAAAAGCGGTTCGTCTGCCAGCAGCCATTTTGTGGTGGGGCTGGAAGGTGAAGTTATCCAGTGCATCCCTGTAAATGAGATTGCCTATGCCAATGCCCCTTTAAACAACACCACAGTCGCCATAGAGGTGTGCCATCCGGACGACAGCGGAAAGTTCAATGATGCCACCTATGAATCCCTGGTGGATTTGACAGCCTTCCTCTGCAGGCAGCTGAAACTGACGCCCGGGGGCGTTATACGCCATTATGATGTGAATGAAAAACTCTGCCCCAAGTATTATGTGGAGCATGAGGACGCATGGGAGCAGTTTCTTAAGGATGTAAAGACGGCCATGAAGACGGAAAGTGCGGGATGAGGTGCATAGACATATTAAACTAAATACATAAATATAATAAATGCCGTACAGTCTTGAGGTAAAAGATTGTACGGCGTTTTCAGACGCAGACGGAAACTCCCGGCTAAAGAGGAATGAATTCCGGCTTTCTGCCATGGTACACAGTAAAATATTTATAACCGCAGTCAGACAGCAGTTCGCGGCAGGTGTCAAAGGCATAACCCACATATTCCGGGGTATGGGCGTCGGAACCAATGGTTATCATCTCGCCTCCCAGCTCCCGGTAGCGCATGAGAATCTTCCGGCAGGGATTGGGCTGGCCCAGGCCGTACTTGAAACCGCCTGTGTTGCACTCCAGGGATTTGCCGTTTTCAATAAGAATCTTTAAGAGAGGGTCAATCCACTGGCTCAGATGCCGGTAGTCGTAAAAGTCATTCTGGTGGGGAGCGTAGCGCACCGCATAATCCAGATGGCCAAAGGAATCAAAGGTGCGGCACAGGTCTCTGACACGTACCAGGGAGGCTTCAAAGAAATCCTCAAAGCCGGGCACCTCGCCCCGCTTGTTCCAGTATTCTGGGTCATATGGGTCCATGCTCTTTACAAAGTGGCTGGATCCGATGATGAAATCAAAGGAATCCCCGTAGCGCTTTACAAAGTGATCCAAATATTCCTTAAGATGATCCTGAAGTCCCAGCTCGATTCCGATGTTGATGCGGATGCGGTCCCTGTACTCTGCCTGGAGCATGCGCAGGGACGTGAGATAGGTGGGGATATCCAGGATAAAATCACAGTCGCAGAATCCGGAATCGTAGTCGTGGTGGTCGGTAATGCACATCTCCTTCATGCCCAGTTCTATGGCTTTCTCAATCTGCAGGCTGATGGGGGTGTTGGAGTCACCGGAAAATTCAGTGTGCAGATGGCAGTCGTATATCATCGGAGCTTCTCCTTTGCTTCTATATAAATAATAGCTTCTTAATAAAAAACAGCAGTATTTTTATTAATACCGGCATTTTCATACGCATTTCATAACAACATTATAGCAGAAAATACCCGAATGGCAAGATTCCAGTCTTTTCTTCGTATAAAAAGGTCAAAGATCCGTAAAAATAAAAAAAGGACTTGCCATTTCTTTAGAAATTGATTACAATAGAGAGAAGTTGATTAATATTTAACAATAATATATTTTTTAACAAACTAGGAGGAATTGAATCATGGCAGTAAAAGTAGCGATTAATGGATTTGGACGTATTGGACGTCTGGCTTTCCGTCAGATGTTCGGAGCAGAAGGTTACGATGTAGTAGCTATCAATGACTTAACCGATCCTAAGATGTTAGCTCATCTGTTAAAGTATGATACAGCACAGGGCGGATACGCCGGTGTATATGGACAGGGCCTTCATACCGTAGAGGCTGGTGAGGATTCCATTACTGTTGATGGCAGGAAGATTACCATCTACAAGGAGCCAAAGGCTGCCGATCTTCCATGGGGCCAGATTGGTGTTGACGTGGTTCTGGAGTGCACAGGCTTCTACTGCTCCAAGGACAAAGCACAGGCACATATCGATGCAGGCGCTAAGAAAGTTGTTATTTCTGCTCCAGCAGGCAATGATCTTCCTACGATTGTATACAGTGTTAATGAGAACGTACTGACAGCTGATGACAAGATCATCTCCGCTGCTTCCTGTACAACAAACTGCCTGGCTCCTATGGCTAAGGCACTGAATGATTACGCTCCTATCCAGAGCGGTATCATGTCCACCATCCACGCTTACACAGGCGATCAGA
>OGYA01000278.1_pt1 | contig 41929 bp, 37 predicted proteins | sample 1576401 | NCBI WGS metagenome assembly OGYA01 (sample SAMEA3541485, study PRJEB24748) | human gut metagenome | biome: human gut; feature: human-associated habitat; material: faeces | place: China | collected 2012 | reverse complement strand
CCTAATCCTTCCTAAGAAATCCCCGCCCTGATGAATCAAACCAATTTTTATCAACATCTTCTTAATTAATTGTTTAAAGCATATCCAGGGGTAGTAATGTCGAACTATTGTATTAAATTTTTTTTCGTCTTTCATTTCATCAAAAAATCTTTCTCTAAATGTTGGCTTTTGAGAAGGCTGCTGCAATTGATGATTATTAGCTATTGCATTTGCTATACCTTTTTCATCAAGCTCCATAAGATATAAATCTGAATTTCTAAGCAAATCTTCGCCCTTTCTGGTTTGGCACAAGACGAGCGAGATTCCCTTTTCTACTTGTTTTGACTCTAATTTTGTGCCCCATGAATCACCTAAAGTTATGTCACTAATACGCTCCTTCTTTGCATAATTACATGCGTAACAGTTTTCTGTATAACACACACAATTAAGAAATGCTGTAGAGTAATGGTCACATATCCCGATTTCACCCTCAACCGGATTATATCCGCTTAATATTTGGAATCTAGTCTTTGTTCTAAATTTTAGAGAATCCACCGATTTCAAAGATAAGCCATATTGCTTCAGATAGCACTCTAAAATACCGGGTGACGGCGTTCCGTGACATATCAAATCAATCGAATAAAAATTATTTATATCAGAGTCTTTCATATAGTTCCTTGCCGCAGCAACTTGACATGGTAGTCCGACAAATAATACTTTTTTGCCAGCATTTAAATGTCGTATCATTAATTTGTATATCCCGGCGGGATTACTTTTTACATACTTTGAGCCTACAAACCTAATTAGTTCTTGTTCTGTATCGGCACAGCCAAACTTAAACATACCTTCATCAAATGTACAACTCAATACTATGCCACCATCTTTTATAAATTGCCTTTCTATTGCATATGCTACACCACCAGATGCCCCTTTCAATCTAACATCTAAATTATTCGCCCATCCCTGAAACCATTTCAGCGGACTTAACAATACGTGATGACACATTTGCTGGCAAACACGTAAACATGCATTACATCCTACGCATTTACTCTCATCAATCACTGCATTGTAATATTCCATTGAGTCCTCAATTTTTATTGCGTTCTTCGGACAAATATCAACACACGCCATGCATCCCGCACATTGATTTACTACACATACTGTTTTCATATCAATCATTCATTTCAGAATTATTCGTCTTTTTCTTTAAACCTCCAATTATTCATACTATTTGGGTTGTTCTGAAATAATCCTTTCTATATCACTTTTTTGTACCCGCCATACGCATCATTTATGGAGCTTCTTTTCCCCCTTTCTTATCGCATCGCTCAAAAATCCCCTTGATTTCTCACGATACATATAAATATTAGTATCAACATCATCCCATTTGATTGGTGGAAAAGCAACAATATCCTCCACTGATAAATTGGATGTTATAATTCGTGAACCGGTACCTAGTAATTGTTGTATTCCCTCAATTCTGCTCATCTGCATTCTTCCCTTTTTGGGAAACGAATAAAATGTTTTGTGATAAATGCAACTAAATATAATGCAATGAAACGAGTCTGTAAATACATAGTCCGCATATCTGATTGCACATATGAAATCATCTGGCCCTGACTCCCAAAGTTTCTCATCACCATAGCGGAAATCATATGGAACTATATCGTCAGCATCAAGAAATGGTATTGTAACAATACGAAGATTTCGCCTTTTTGCAAATGCTTCTATTAGTTTTCTTTCCTGCTTTGTACCCTTCAGCATATAAGAAAAAATATATCCGTTACCAAAGGGATTTGTTTTACTGAGTTCATCCCAAAGACTTTTTTCTACAATCAATGTTGGATCAAGAACTGTTTTACAGCGATTTGATTTCATAATTAAATTTATCAGTCGTGTACCTGATTCTTCTCTTGAAGAAATCGCATCGAATGTTCTTAAATTGTCTCTTATTTTCTCTTTCTGTTCACTTGAAGCTTCTGATATGCCAATACTTGGTGCATATGCAATCTTTATCTTATCTGTGGTAGCAAATTTCAGCCAATACATACTATCCATACTTGTATTGGATGGATTCCAAATCTGATCACTTCCGCATAGGAAGCCATCGTAATCCTCATTTGCTTTATGCATTACATCTTCATCATAAACTTCACAACTAACAATCAGATGTCTGTCGACAAACTCCTGGAGAACTTCAACACGTTTTCTGAGCTTTGGCAACCCAAACCTTCCTATCAAACGCTTTGCAGTGTTTTTTATTCCAATAGACTTCAGCTTGTCCATCAGATTTTCAACAGATATCATTTTCTTGCTATATTGATTTATAATTATATAATCTTGTGCAAGTTCTTCTCTCATATATTTCTGTAATGCATACGCTTGAAGTATTGAACCATAATTGTTTCGCCACCAAGTTATACCACCTAATTTCATTTCGTTCTCTCCGCATCAATGTATTTTTTGATTTGTTCTACAATTCGCATCTTTAGTTTCCCTTTATATTACCTCATACCACACTTAAATTGCAAAAAATAGTGTAACATTGGTGCGCTTTCGACTTGATATTGAATCTCCGTACATTTTCTTTCCCGTATATATCGAGCCGGTACCCACCCAGACTTCATAAGCGAGAACATCTTTTGTGACTACTGCACCTGCTGCAACCACGGCACCATCTCTTATAGTCACGCCCTAAAGAATAGTAGTACCGGTTCCAACCCAACAATGATGCCCCACCTTTATTGGATGAAATGATGCAGTAACTTCAGAACCATCAATATCGTGGTTCCCTGTGATAAACCTTGTATGGCTTGATATATTTGTATCATGATTGATATAAATACCCACACAAGCATCGAGATTAACAAATCATCCGATGGCCACATTATTTGCAATATGAAGTCCTTTCGAGAATAACATATCTGCTCTACGACATATTACGCAATTCTTTCCAACTTCTGCTCCGAGACTCCGATAAAACCATTTTCTTATATGGCGACTCAGAATTTTATTAACTACTACATTTCCAAATAGAACGATTGTGTAATAAATATATTTCATTAATCTGCCCATTTGTTTATTCGGGAGAATTTTATCAGATGATTGGCTATGCATTAATTCTCTTTTCGTCATTTATACCACTTGTATGATGTTTATAGAAGCAAAAACAACATATTCCTTTCATTTTTCTTGAGCTGTGGTTTAATACATTCAGATACTGTGGACTTTTGATTTTATCCTGTAGCTTGACTATTCAACAGGAGTGTATTGCCGCTACTTCTATCTGAATTGTTTATAGCTGGATGTTGCCGGAGTGTTTCACTCTGAGTACTTATTTCAATCAAGTCTACGATGATAATCGTTGGTGGATATCACGGTATCAGACTTGATGAAAGGGAGATACAACCTCTTGATTTTCGTAGGCATTGATATTGCCAAACTTAACCTTTTCGCCGCTGCAGTCTCTTCGCAGGGCGAGATACTCATCGAGCCGTTCAAATTCACAAATGACTATGATGGCTTCTACCTGCTGCTTTCTAAACTGGTACCACTTGACCAGAACAGCATTATCATTGGTCTTAAATCAACGGCACACTACGGTGACATCCTTGTTCATTTTTTAATAAGCAAGGATTTTAAAGTGTGTGTTCTAAATCCTATCAAGACTTCGGCTATGCGCAATAACAACGTACGCAAGACTAAGACTGATAAAGTCGACACGTTTGTTATTTCTAAAACCCTTAAGATGCAGGATTCTTTAAGGTTTCTGACCTTAAAGGCTCTGGTTTATATCGAACTCAAGGAACTCGGCAGATTCCGGCAGAAGACTGTAAAACAGCGTACCCGTTTAAAAATACAGCTGGCTTCTTACATGGATCAGGTATTCCCGGAGCTCCAGTATTTCTTTAAGTCCGGTGTGCATCAAAACTCTGTCTACGCTCTCCTTAAGGAGGCTCCCACACCGAATGCGATTGCTTCCATGCATATGACTCATCTTGCTCATATCCTTGAATGTGCTTCCCACGGCCATTTCAAAAAGGATACAGCCAGAGATTTAAGAGTTCTCGCACAAAAGTCGGTCGGTATCAATGACAGTGCCTTATCTATTCAAATAACTCAGACCATTGTACAGATTGAGTGATTGGATAGCCAGTTATTCCATACAGAGCTTGAAATGGCAAACCTTGTCACCTGCCTCCACTCTGCGCTCATGACCATCCCGGGCATTGGGACTACCAATGGCGGAATATACTTAGTGAGATTGGCGATATCCATTGCTTCTCTACATTGGGCAAATTGCTTGCATTTGCCGGATTGGATCCGTCTGTTTGTCAGTCTGGTAACTTCCAGGCTAAGAAGCCCCAGATGTCCAAACGAGGATCGCGTGTTCTTCGTTACACTCTCGTAAATGCAGCACATAATGTTGTAAAGAACAATGCGACTTTCAAAGCTTACTACGATGCCAAGAGAGCCGAAGGACAGACTCACTATTATGCCCTTGGGTACTGTACCGGCAAACTTGTCAGAGTCATCTGGAAGATGCTCACTGACGAAGTGGAATTTAACCTCGAATAAGAGGTCTGCATACCAATATCGATAGATTTTGAACAAGCACCTTTAGGGACCTTTATTAAAGTTCCCCTTTTTTATCATCGATTAGAAAAATGATTTTCGCCTAATTTATACTTGACTTTTTATAGCTGATCTCCCATAAATTTTTTTATCGTCCAATCATGTTATTTCGATTGTTTACATTCCAATCAACATATCATCTCTTTATAAAGCTCCATATACTCTTCACTGAGTTTCTCAAAAGTAAACTCATCCTTATATCTTTTCAATGCGCTATTTTCCATCTTGCTTCTCTCCTTAGGGTGCTCTATCATCCAGATAATTTCCTCAGCAATCTCCTTTGCATCCTTTGGTTTTACCAAAAGCCCCGACTTTCCGTCTTCCACAATTTCCGTCGTACCATCTACTGCTGTTGCAACGATTGTTTTTCCTACTGAGAATGCTTCAATCGGCGTCAGAGGAAGTCCTTCCCACAATGAACTCAAGACAATCAAATCCATTTGACTCATCAGATTCTGCGGATCGTTTCGATAGCCTAAAAACGTAATATATTTTTCTAGCTGTAGGCTACTTACAAGCGTCCTCAACTTTGATTCTTCTTCACCTGAACCAACAATTACAAATTTCACATTATCATTTTTTTTCAAAACTATCGATGCAGCCTGAATATAATATCCCATTCCTTTTTGCTCTGACAATCTCCCTATATTACCAATAACGAAATGGCCCGCTCTGTGCAATTCTTCAATCTCTTGGCAAGGCACAACTTTATCACTAAATGGCTCCACCGCATTATGTATTACCCTAACTCTCTCATTGGATATTCCGAAATAATCAACGAGGTTATTTCTTACCATTTGCCCACAGGCTGCGATTTCAACATTATGATAAGCTATTTTGGTAAGAAGTTTCTTATCTTCAAAAGTGTTATGGGCCGTACTTATTATTTTGAATCCGTGAAATAGTCGAAGTATATTCGCATATAACGTTGCCATTCTGTGGTGGGTATGGATAACTGTAATCTTCTCTTTACCTATCACCATATTAATATCTTTTATGATACTAATCATTGCCGATAGCGACTTATTTTCCAAATCCTTAATAACATAGTGTCTTATCCCCATATCCGTCAATAAACCTGTACGAAAACCATCGGCAGAACAAACAACAATCTTATTTACTTTTGATTTAAAAATCTTACATAATTGTAAAACTACATTTTCTGTTCCGCCATGCTGTGTCGCACGGAGCAAAAACATAACATTTTGGGTTTTCAGGTTCATATCCTATACCTTCCTGTACTTCCAATAAAGCCTTATAATCTTCATATCATCTACAATATACCTTTTAAACATTCTCCTTGGGTCATGCAACAAGCGGTACATCCATTCAAATCCAATTTTGCTTACCCACTTCGGGGCTCTTTTTTGTATCCCGGCAATAAAGTCTATTGTGCCTCCAATCGAAAATGACATGGGAATTTTATATTTATACATATTTTCATAGATGAACGCATCTTGCTTCGGAACACCCATACCGACAAACAGCATATCGGCTTCCGATTCCAAAAGCATCTTGTTAATTCTCTCAAGCTCTTCAGGGTCTTTTTCAAAACCAAGTGGCGGCGAATATGTTCCTGCTATTTTGAGTCCCAGGTTTTGCTTTCGCATTATTTCGGCAGCTTTAGCCGCAATACCGGGTGCAGCCCCTAAAAAGAATACTGAGTATCCTTTTTTTGATGCTATATTGCACAATACAGGAATCAAATCAGAACCACATATTTTCTCTTTGAACGGTTTTCCGTATAATTTTGCAATCCATATGAGCGGATGTCCATCTACAAGCAACAATTCACAATTATCACATATTTTCTTAAAGTAATCATCCCACTCCATACGGACAATCTGATCTACATTTGGTGTTATAACCTGCCCTATCTTTTTTTTTTGAATACATTCTTCAATATGCCCTATCGCTTCCTCCATTGTGACGTTATCAATATATGTATTCATAAATTTTTGTCTATTAAGCGCCATCGGTCAATCCCCGTTTACTTTTTTCTCCAATATTCCAACATGTCAGCAATTGTTTGTTCCATCGGAATATTCTGCTTCCAACCTGTATCTCTTTTCAGTTTTGTAACATCTCCCACAATAATCTTTTCATCTGTGGGTCTTAGGAGTTGCGGATCAACCTTGATTTCAAATGTATGTCCTATTTCCCTTTCAATCATCACAACAATATCTTTCATCTGATAAATTCGTTCAGACGAAATATTGTAGACATCTCCCGGTGTACCCTTTTTTGCTAACAACATCAGTGCAGACACCAAATCTCTCTGATCCATAATCGCACGTTTTGTTTCAATATTTCCAACACGCAGCTCATATATGCCGGTCTTTTCTGCTTCTACTGCACGATATGTAAAATCGGAAGTCACATCATTGACCTTGCGCGTTCCCGTTGAATTGAAGATTCTGGCACGAATGCAACGGATGTAATCATTCATGTAATACTGAAAGGAAATCAAATCCTGTCCGACTTTGCTCACACCGTATGGATGCAACGGCCTCAGTTCAGCCGTTTCCTTTACATAGATTTCGTTTCCCTCAAGCTCATTCAAAGTTTCACCATATTCGGCGCTGGAACATGCCACTACAACCATTGGATTGTAGTCTGGATTTAACAACTTTCTAACCTTTTTAATGGCTTCATAAACTGCAATTGTACCGTTTACATTTATTTCTATCGTTTCATAGGGTCTATCCCATGAAACGGTAGGATAGCTCTGAGCTGCAAGATGATAAATCTCATCTGGCTGATATTCCATAATAATTTTCTCAACACTTGGAGCATATCGCACATCACATTCTATCATCTTTATGTCTTTTGGCAACTCTTTAATATTTGTTGTAGGTTTATAGTATGTTCCAACAACATTTTTTCCTTGTGCGTGGAGAAGCTCCACCATATGAGAACCGACCATTCCGCCGGCACCTGTCACTAATATGTTCATGTACAATCTCCTTCAATTTTTCCATTCTATATTCTGGTAAATGATTTTTGCTGACGTACCTGCCGCTCCATACCCAACTACACACTCATTCGCAATTCTACTTTCTTTTAATAGACTAGTATTTGCGCAAACTCATACATGATTTCCTATTTCAATGCCTTTCGGATTATTAACAACAAGATTATCTTTATCTTTTTTCATTATTGAATGCCCATCAAATATCCTAATCTCAATATTCCAACTGAAAAGAACTCCATCGCTAATCGTGCTATTAGAATCCATGGAAAACATGCAATTCCTATTACTCCACACTTTGCGCCCGTCAAACCAATAACCTTGATTCCGCTTGCCTTGGCAATCACGGTAGCGTTCATGATGTTCTTACTGTTGCCCAATTTGAAAATACCAAGAAACACACACCCATAGCCGAAGAGCTACTGGGCAAACACACCAAGCCCATCCACATCGTTTATGTATGTTGTTGTAAATACCTTATGCGCCACAAGGGGAATTGCCATCAGAGAACACTCCAGATTCTGGGCAAATTCTGGGTCTCTCACCGGATTAATTTCCTTCAGCTTTTCTGCGAACTCCTTACTCACAAGCCGAAGGATTTTGAACCTCTACATAAGTCCTCCGGCAATGTGCTCAGAGTCCGCAGACGAGCCTCCGTTTCCGGCAATCAGGAGCTTGCCTCCGTTTTCATAAAATTCTTCCATCACTAGATATGCATTTATAAAATCTTCACGGACACATTCAAGCTGTGGAGAGCGCTCCATCAAAAGGTCAACGTGCTTTTCCAATTTATGATTAAAGGTTTTCATAGAACCTCTCCGTTTCAAATTTTATCGTTTAGTTTATTTCCCGATTATTTGACCAGCAAACTCAACCAGTAACTGAATGGTAACATCCTGCCTTCACATCGTTCTCACCATCTATGACTTGTCAGATTAATATTAAAGTCCTTTGCCACCTGCAAGAGCATTCCCGGCTTTGGTTTCCGACAATCACGGCCAATCTTGTCTCCCGGTTGCTCGCCCCCATACCCTTTATATAGGTTGTACGGATAGTAATAGATGGCATCCAGATATGCCCACTCCCAACCGAGCAGCGTCTCCATCTTGTTGTGGATTTCTTCAAGCTTCGCAAGAGACACCTCTCCCTTTGCGATTACCGACTGATTGGTTACCTCAATGGCGAGATAACCAGAGACGTTGATTTCTTTCATGGCATCTGTTACTCTGGGAATTAGCTCAAAATCATCAATGTTTCTCAGGAAGCTCACATATTTGTTGATTGTTCAATCACGGTCGAGAAATACTTCCTTTTGCTTTTCCTTTAGGTTCTTTGCGTGGACCCTTCCCTCTCGAAAATCCCGACACATTGATTTATAGTGGTCGGGCGTGCCCTTGTCCTTGACGTATTCGGGACTGTCGTAGAAAAACATCTTACACATGCCTGCCAGCGGCTTTAACAACTGACGGTCAATGTCAATCTTTAGAATATCAATACTTGTTTCAAGTACATTTGTCGAGATAACGTGAACCCCGGCATTGACACGGTTCCTGTAGTATTAGGAACGCTCATCCTCTTTTGCAAATCGCTGTCATAGGGGTGGCTATTGGGATGGGTAAAAAGTGTCACTAGACCGCCTTTTGCTTTATAGAAGGCAACGAAACGGTTGAATTCCACATCTAACATCGCATCCGCATTGAGCAAAAGAAAATCTTCTGTGAGCTTTTCCTTGATTCGATACAGTGCACCAGTATTTCCCAACGGCTCCTTCCCGAAATAATACTCAATTTATTTACCGAAAAGCTTACCCGTCACGGGCGAAATAACACTGCCGTCACCGAAGTAATCCATGATGATATTTCCCAGATGACTCACGGTCAGGATGATGTCCGTAAAGCCCTGGTCTCGGAAACATTCAAGCTCTTGTTCCGACACGGGCTTGCCCTCGATTTTATCATTGGTTTTGGTATGTCGCTTGCCACGGAGAAAATGTGTGTTCCGCGTTCCTCTGCTATTATTACTACTTTCATCTGTATTCCTATTCTTATCTCACACCTTCGGTTCATAGGTTTCAGGAGTATAATGAATTACTCGTGTTCCACCGTTTTCAAACTCAAATGGTATGTACATCAAATCCCGCATAGCCCAACGAACAGCATCCTGCTTTTCGGGCTGAACATAAAACAACAGGAATCCACCGCCACCTGCGCCGAGGAGTTTGCCGCCCAATGCACCGGCTTCCACACCTTTTGTGTACAGATTGTCTATACTGTTGGTTGAAACTGCGGCGCCTGTGGTTCTTTTCAGCTTCCACGTAGTGTCGAGCAGTCTGCCGAAATCGTCCAGATTGGCGTATTTATCAGTCAGAACCTTCTCGGCCTCGGCCACAAGCTCATACATCATGCGCAGTTTGGCCTTCTTGTCCTCTTTTCCAGACGCATTTGCCTTTTGCACGACAGAGGAAAAGCGAGTGAAGCCTGTGAAAAACATCATTAGATTATTGTTCAACTGTTTCTTACGTTCCGGAGAGATGATAACTGGGAGAACCTCATAACCATTGGCATTGAAATTAATGCGGTTGAAGCCACCAAACGATGCCGCAATCTGATCCTGCCATCCGCCAGCCTCATTGCAAAGCACACGCTCCAAATAAATAGCTTCATCAGCCAGTTTCTTTTTGTCAGCGTACTTTCCCTTGAGTGCGTAGAATGCGTTCAGCATCCCCACAGCGAATGAACTGCTTGTCCCAAGCCCGGAACGTGCCGGAAGATCCGCCTCGTAGGTAAGGCGGATTTCGTGCATATCCAGCATCTTCATCGCATTGCGAATCGCCGGGTGCTGGATGTCATTAATGTTTGTTACTCGTTCAGATTGGGAATAGGATAGTTCTGTTGACCAACAAAAAAATCGAGGCAGATGACGCACATTGACGTAGCAATATTTATCGAATGTGGTGGACAACACTGCCCCATCATTTTCTTTAAAATAATTCTCCATATCTGTTCCGCCACCAAAAAATGACATACGGAATGGTGTTTTTGTGATAATCATTTGTTACTCCTCTAAATTTGTATTTGTTATCAATCCCGCTGGAATATATCTCTTGTATAAACCTTTTCCTTTACATCATCAAGACAAGCGTCGTAGCGGTTTACAATAATGGCATCACAACTGCTCTTGAACTTCTCCAAATCATTGACCACAACTGATCCAAAGAACGTCTCCCCGTCCTTCAGCGTTGGCTCATACACCACTACTTTGGCTCCCTTTGCCTTCACACGCTTCATGACACCTTGGACGGAACTTTGGCGGAAGTTATCGGAATTGCTCTTCATCGTCAGTCGGTAGACTCCAATAATGACATCCTTTTCCCTGCCCGCATTCCACTCATTGTTCTTCTCATAGCCGTAGTAACCTGCCATTTGCAACACACGGTCTGCAATGAAGTCCTTGCGAGTCCTATTGCTCTCCACAATGGCTTCGATAAGCTTCTCCGGCACATCCTGATAATTTGCCAGCAACTGTTTCGTGTCTTTCGGCAGGCAGTAGCCGCCGTAACCAAAACTCGGATTGTTGTAGTGGGTACCGATACGAGGGTCAAGGCAAACGCCGTTGATGATAGCCCGCGTGTCTAACCCCTTCATCTCTGCGTATGTATCAAGCTCATTGAAGTAAGAAACACGCAACGCCAGATACGTGTTGGCGAACAGCTTCACAGCTTCTGCCTCGGTGCTGTCCATGAAGAGCGTATCAATGTTCTCCTTCACAGCCCCCTCTTGCAACAGCTCCGCGAAGATATGAGATGCCTCTTCCAGACACTCATTGTCCTGCTCGTACCCCAGGACTATTCTTGAGGGTTCCAAATTATCCCAAAGGGCTTTACTCTCTCTTAAAAATTCAGGACTAAAAATAAGATTCCGGCTGCCTGTTTTTTCCCGAATGCTTCTGGTATAGCCAACCGGAATGGTAGACTTAATGACCATAATCGCCTGTGGATTGCACTCCATGACGAGCTTAATCACATCCTCTACTGCCGATGTATCGAAGAAATTCTTCTTACTGTCATAGTTGGTCGGTACTGCAATTACAACGAAATCCGCATTGCTGTAAGCGGTTTCCGCATCGAGCGTTGCGGTCAAATCCAGCTCCTTCTCGGCCAGATATTCTTCTATATACTCATCCTGAATGGGAGACTTCCTATTATTAATCATCTCCACTTTTTCCGGGATGATATCCACAGCTATCACATGATGATACTGGGACAGCAAAACTGCAATAGAGAGACCCACATAACCCGTTCCCGCTACTGTGATATTGTATTTTTCTCCGTTTAACTTTTTCATAACTCTTTCAAGCCTCCATTGTTTTCTTTTCTTGGAATCTGCCTCTTTATAACTTGTCCCTCAATTTCGATATCAACCCCCACTGTGTTAATCACAGCGGAGAAATACTCATCTATCAATCGCACTGTGTCATCCACAGCGATGTCGTATTTCAAAAGGCTCCATGAACTTACATCTACCATTTTGGTCGATTTTATATTCCTCAAGTAACCCGGAATGTGTAATTGAAAATCTGGATAGTCTTGCCTTCTCTTAGTTTGTCCGTGTATCCAAAATATGCTATATCCGGACGACCTGCCGGACCATAAACCATGAAGAAGCGTAATCCAATAGACGGAATATTATAAAACTTGTTATACGCATGAGCCATCAGTTCATTGTTTTTCTTGGTTGCCGCATAGAGCAATCCGGATTCTCTACCTTGTCATCTGTGGAATACGGTATTTTCTTATTGGTTCCGTAAACATTGGAAGAAGATGCGCAAATCAGATGTTCTACCTTCTTTGCGCCATTATCATAAGAGTAGCGACAGGCTTCGAGGATATTAGAAACCAATCAAGTTTGATTGATTATAAGAGTCTTGGTTTGTAATGGAATAACGCACACCCGCCTGGGTTGCCATATTGACTACAACCTCCGGTTTATAATCTGTAAAAATCTTATCTATCAAAGATTTGTCAGCAATAGACCCTTTCACAAAAACAAAGTTCAGATAGGAAGAGAGTTCTTCCAACCTAGCCCCCTTCAGCCGAACATCATAATAATCATTCATATTATCAATGCCAATGATTTTTCACAGATGGAGCAACAGCAAACAAACGCTTCACTAAATTAGAACCACTGAAACCAGCTACACCTGTGAGAAATACCATTTTGTTCTGTAAATCGGCTTTGCTCATTTTATATACCTTCATCATTCTCGTTATAATCTATATAAACTCGTGATTAAAACTTTCCATTTTTACAGCTCAATCTTCTCGAACAGACCTATGTGCTTGTTGCTATTTTCTTCTCACAATAAAATATTTAGGATATAAACTATCTTTAACTGCCATAACCATGACACACTCTCTATCAACACCTTCATCCGCTAAACCCCCTTGATTTTACTGAATTTCCTAGCCCTTGAATGACGTTAGCACTCTGCTCCACCCTCTATGCCAATGTGCAGAAATCCATAATTATATCAATTCCTGGTACCATTCGACTTCCCAATTCTGTCCAAAACCATCCCTCCATCACCCCGAAATGTTCTGCACTTCGTGTTAAAATGAAGTTATCGCTCTCCACTATATGTCTATTCAAAATGCGAATTTTTACCCATCCCTAGGCAGTAAGCTACTCATTTTCCATGATTTTTCCTATCATTTTAAGCCACTATTTTTGCAGGCTAGACATTGTCATATTCTTAATGGGATTGACTCCTCAACAATAATTACATTACTTTTTCACCCTCATTATTCTCAGAACACATAGAGACATCATTTATATGCCCATTTCACCTTATGGCAGCGTCTAATCTATGTTTATACGAAAAACCATTTTTATCTTTCTTACCTTATAAGTACAGGGGCCTCATTTTGGTATTTTCCGGCATGTAATCCTAGCCACCTTTTTATAGTGAATTCATTTGGCGGTGTTGCGATGATCATAAAAACAGAATCAGAGTATGCAACCTTTGCATGCATATAGCGTGGCAGTCAGTCCCAGATTCTTTTCTGTTAGGTATTTTTTATATAACCATCCTTAATAGGGAATTTTTGTTGTTAATCACTTTGGCTTTTTAGGCACCGCACCCACATAAAACACATAGTTAAGCCGCGTAAGAAAAACTGCCAAACTTTAACAAGATAACCAGTGCTGGCAACAACGATTTTCTAATCATTCTTCACGCTTAACCCCATCTGTTTCTTTTCGTAAGCGATATCCAATTTCTGATATTTCTTTGCATCCGCCTGTCTGTACGCAACACCACAGATACTTCTACCTTACGATTGCCAGACAATTTTCCATTTTTAAAAATGCCTAGATAAGCAGGATAAAACATTTTCAGATAGCCTACATCTATGTAAGTACAAAAAACATCTTTATACAAAACATTTTTCCATCATGTATCTCCCCATACGTTTACTCCAGACTCACATCATTGTAATCAATCCCATATTTTTTGCCAGTCAAAAAAATCGTCTTACCATGTAAGTTGAAGTTTTGGCTTAATGCTGTTATATTAGAAATATTATAGTTCCCTTAGTCCCCCAAAATAATTGTTTTTTTATTTTCATCAATCCTAATACCCCATTTTCCTCTCATCCATCCCTACATCGCCCCGCCTCTCCCCAGCACAACCTGCACTGTTTGAAGCAAAATCTTAATATCCAACCCCATCCTCCACTCAGTTATATATTCCTTATCCAGCTTCACGACCTCTTCAAAATCCGTAATCTCACTTCTTCCACTTACCTGCCACATACCTGTAATTCCAGGCTTTACACTTAATCTGACCCTATGATGCAAATCATATTTCTCCCACTCATCCACAGTAGGCGGCCTGGTGCCTACCAGACTCATATCCCCTTTAAGCACATTCCAGAACTGCGGGAACTCATCGATTGAATAATTCCTGATAAAATTTCCAATTCCCTTTTTTCCGCCTATAATCCTGGGGTCATTCTCTATCTTAAACATCATCCCGTCTTTTACACGGTTCTGATTCATTAATTCCTTTTTCCGTTCTTCCGCATCCATGTACATACTGCGGAACTTATATAATTTAAATCTTTTGCCATTCTTTCCAATGCGCACCTGCGAAAAAAAAATCGGTCCCGGTGACTGAACATAGATACAGGGCGCCACGAACAAGAACAATATTCCTGTCAATATACAGCCTAACACCCCTCCCGCAATATCCATGACCCTCTTAAAAAATGCCTGCCGCCATGACGCCATATTAATACAGCTGGTAAGAACCGTATAACTTCCCAAACGCTCCACATGCTGTATCTGTCCTTTCAGCCTACCCATCTCAATCAGCTTAAGATGTACTGTGACTCCCATGTCAATGAAATCATCCATAAGCTCCTGCGGCAGCGGCATGTTCTTCGGCAGATTTATGAACACCTCATCCACCCATTCCCGACACACATATTCAGCAATTCCGGTCCTGTCTGTCACTATGGTTACTCCATTTATAGTTTTGCCAGCCCAATCCGCATCCATCAGAGATACGCCTATGATGTGGAAACGCTCGTAATTTTTATTTAGTATATTCTGTACCACTTCTTCCACCATTCCCTTGGATGTAAGAATAAGTAAAGAACGCTTGCCTTTTCCTTCCAAACCTCTTGTCAATAAATATTTCTTCCAATAAATTCTGGCTATGTAACTAATAACAATATATAAAATGCCTGTTGTTACTAAGGTTATCCTGGAATACTCCTCCCCTTTTTGAGTCGCAAACAGATAAAAAGCCGCAATTAGAATAACTTGGCATACGTGTTTTATAGTTTCTGTAAGCTCCTTAAATTTCCCCCTTTTTAACACATTTTTAAAGCTCTCGCCAAAAAAGGTCACAAAAATTTGTATGAACAGAAATACAAATGCCATATTTCGGTACAACTGGCTGGCATAAGGCCAACGGATCCCCTGTCGTATAAAGTATGCAGCAATATATGCGGCTTGAAGGCATATTGCATCTATTAAGGTGAAGTCACAATGCTTCAGCCAGCCTTTATCTGCTTTTCGATACATCTCTCTCCCACCACTCTTTTCTCCACAGCACTTCTGTAAAACCGGGGGCCCGGCTTCAGCCATTTACTGCCCCCGGCCAGCCTTTTCTCAATGCTGCTAGTTCTTATACACTACGGATAATGTACCAGACCCAGGAACATTGACAGCTACTGTTTTTGTTACCGGATCCACCTTAACAGCTGGAATCAGCTGCCACTGGCCAGTAGCATTGTCATAGAACAAAACCTGTACGTTGTTAACGTTGGAAACCAGGTTGGGCACATACAGAGATACCTCTACCGCACCAGTCTTAACTGTGCCGGTAGCTGCATCTTTTGTGATGATTGCGTGTGTTCCTGTCAAGGCATTATAACCTGTCAGGTCAACCCCCTGTACAGCTTCATTCAGAGGCTTCCCTGCGTTGATATCGTTGATAGCTGATACCACATTAGAAGGAAGTCCTGTTGTTGCTGCAACGCTGTCTGCAAATGCAACAGCGGTGTCGCCGATAACAGCCTCTCCTTTGGAATTGGTTGTTACCTGTTGTCCTGTAGTCGTTACTGTGTCTACTGCAACGCCAATCGTACTGCCTGTTGGGCTTGCACTGGTTGTGGCGCCTGTAGTCTTGACACCAGTAGATGATACAGATACTGTGGTGTTGGACTTAGAGCTTGTAGTGCCTTTGTTGCTACTGTTGCTGGATGAGCTAATGGAACCGCTGCCATCACTGCCGCTGCTGGAAGCACTGCCTGCTGCAAAAGCCCATGCAGGCTGAGATGCCAGAGCTGCTGCCAGCACTAAAGCTGCTATGCATTTCTTTTTCATATCCTTCACCTCTCCTTTCTCTCCTAAGAGTAGTTATATTCAATAAACAGCATAATACCATGCTGGTTATTGCAGTATTTTACTGCACCGCGGGTATGGCGGTTCTCTGTCCTGCCGTCCTATTCTATCTCCCGATAAAACAGCTCCAGCAGTATAGGCGTCAGTGCCTCTTTGTCAGCATAAAATTCATCATATCTGGGAGTCACCACGCCTTCACCAGGCACTGTGTAGAAATCTTCATCACTCAGTTTCCCGCTTCCTACTACGTCCATAGCTACTTTTAGATACTGGTCCTTGGCCATATTAGTAACCATGTATTCCTGAACCCGGTCAAATAACCTGACCACAAGCCCGCTGTCCTTAGCCGAATGCTTTTGGACTGCCTCAAAAAAACCTTTTATGTATTGCTGCTGCTGGTCCATACGGTATATTGCCGAGTGGTCAACACGAATATCCCTGTAACGGACGAATATCTCCGCCTGTTTTCCTTTCAGGATTACAGTTTCACCCTTCACCAACGCAGGATCCCTGGATTCCATCCCATCTGTTCCAATGGTTACGCTAACCCCACCAACCTCATCATTCAATACTGGGATGGCACTTGTATCAGCTGCCATGTACCACTCTATTTTCAATCCTCCAAAAAGCTCAGATACTGCTTCCGCCATATACTCACAGCTTCTCTCCCGCCCATCCCCATACGCATATGCCAGATTCAAATGCTGCAGGTCTTTTCCCAACTCATTTCCACTTAAATCAGTGAGCATGATATCCGTCATGGTGTCCCGGGGTATCATCAGTATTTTCACCGTGTTCCGGACCGTATCCTGGGCAATTAAAAATAAACCGTCTGCCTGTCCCCCAAATCCGGTGGTGGTCTTCTCCGTCATATTTCCTGACCGGTCCACCCCTATACACAAAATAGCCTTGACATAGCTGTTGCGTCTGTACTGCTTTCCCTTATATTTCACAACATCTCCGCTAAAACTGCACATGCTGTCTTCCTGTACCTCATACTGTTTCCCATGATTCCTGGCTGCAATCTCTGCCTCCAGGACCTTCCTGCCCCGATACAGTTGAACACCAGTCCAAATGAAACAGGTAAGTGAAAGTGCTGCAGCTCCCACAGCTATCCGGTACACCAAATTCTTATGGTTTCGGATCCAACTCATGCCTCTGCCTTCTCGTATCTGTCATATTTTCCATAATGACCATATTTAGAGTATTTCCCGTATTTTCCATAGTACTTACTATAGTAGCCATTTCGTTCCATGCTTACCTTATTGAGAACTACCCCCAAAATACGGCACCCGCTTTTTTCCAGCTGTCCCTTTACCCGCTGCTCCAGCCGATAGCTTATTGAACCGCTTTCAATCACCATCACCGCCCCATCACATTGACGGGCCACAATAGCTCCATCTATCAGGTTTGCCATGGGTGGCGTATCAATGATGACATAATCATACTTTTCCTTTAATTTTGAAATCATGTCGCTGAACAGGCTTTCCTCCAAAAGCTCGGCCGGATTCGGCGAATAAGGTCCTGCAAATATGATGCTGAGATTTTCTATATTCGTATCATAGAGGACATGCTCAAGCGGCCTTTGTCCGCTTAAATATTGTGACAATCCAGGCACCTCATGTTCCAGCTGGTAACGTGAAACCAGAACTGATTTACGAATATCTGCGTCTATCATCACTACCCTTTTTCCAATCTGGGCAAGGGATGAGGCCATGGCAAACGTTATGTCACTTTTTCCCTCATCGGGAAGAGAACTGGTCAGCATGATTGTCTTAATGCCGTTTCCACAGAATTGTATATTGGTCCTCAACGTCTTGATGGCTTCGTTATAATGATAGTCATCCTTCATTATCCTGTTTAATGTAACAAATTGACTCATGACGCATGGCCTCCTCTTTTCTTCTTTCTGGATTTTCCTACTGCTGGTTTGTTCTTTGGCTTAGAGGAAATCATTGCCTCTTTATCTTCTGGTTTCTCTCCCTCACGTTCCGGCACCGATGCAAGGACAGACAATCCAAGGTACTTTGTAACATCTTCCTCGGTGCGGATTGTATCGTTCAGAATTACATTCACTGTAATGAAACCGCATACCAATACTGCCCCTATAAAACCGCCTATTAATGCGTTCTTTGTATTGCTCGGACTAGATTTAAGAATCGGAACCTCACCTTCCTCAATCAGTTTAGGCGGTACCATTTCCATGATATCGCCAATATAGTCAGAAGAAGTAACGGCTATCTTGTCTGCAATCAATTTTGCCATGGCGGGGTCCGGGTCCTCCACGGAGATGGAGAGAATACGCGTGTCCTGAGGATTATCAATGGTTACCTTTTCCACTAACTCTTTATATGTAAGGTTCAATTCCATATCTTCAATTACCTGATTGAGGACTCTTCTGCTTGTCACAATGATTTTATAGTCCTTTGTCAGCTGGCTTCCTATCTGCAAATCAGCCAGTGATGTCAATGTGGTTTCTTTTGAAAGAATATAAACCATTGCAGTGGATTTATACTGAGGAGTTAGTACAAATGCACTGAATGCACCTACAGCACTGCCAAACAGTATAATGGTGCCCAATATAATCCATATCTTCCGCCGAAACTCCCCCAGCAGTTCCAAAAGGTCGATTTCAATTTCGTCGTCATCATAAGTCTTTTCCATGTGTCTTTCTGTTCTCCTGTTTTACTTTTTTATATTATCTTTTCCGTATCACATTCTTTGCATTTCCCCGCAACAGTCCATGCAATTTAAGACCATCCAAATGATTAACCAGCCATTGGAAACTCTCATCAATTTCCGGTTTTCTGTAATCCATTCGGTGCATGTCAGTTCCAAGACAATAAATCCTGCCCTGCATAATCTGTTTTCGGCACCATCGAACCTCTTTATCCAATATGCTGTTTCCCTTCAGGCTGCTGAAATTCATCTGCAGCCTGCAGTCGCACTGGAATAGTTCAGACATATTGGTATCTTCTCTCAGACATGCATAACGTTCTACATGTGCTATGATTGGAATATATCTGGCCATCGTCAGCTTCCTGACAGCCTGGTACATCTTCATGTAAGGTACCTGAGGGTCAAATTCCACCAGTACATACTGGCTCCCTTCCAGGGTAAGGGCTTTTCCATCCCTAAGATTCTCAACCAATCCATCGTGATAATATGTCTCCTGTCCCAGCCCAGTCCGAAAATCAGGTGCAATCCTTCGTGCTTCTTCTTTCAGCTTTTCTGACAAATCGTATATGTCAGGGTTCAGGCCGCGTCTTGAATAATGCGGGGTCGCAATAATGTATCTGATTCCCTGGCGGTAAGACTCTTCCAGCATTCTCCTGCTCTCATCCCAATCCCTGGAACCATCGTCAATTCCAGGAAGAATATGGGCATGAATGTCAATAATTCCAGTCATATGAGTCCCCCGTTATATTTTCGATATAGATTTCGAAGGTAAGGAAGCATATCCTCTGCCCATGCATATTCAGGCATATAACTCCCTGAAAAAAGAGTTATGTAATCCGAATTACCCTTGATAAATTCGTAGAAATCACAAATAAACAGTTCCGTATCAACGGCATAGCTTCCTCTCTTTTTAATCAGTATCTGTTCAATCCCATGTTCCATTAAGTTCATGCGAAGACGATAGTATACAACCCTTAAATTGTTTTTTGCTGTACGTTCTTCTATATTTTCATACAGCAGATACGTCATCTGGGATAAGGATACGCTGCTTCCACGCTTTTCAACCATGATAGCAAGCATTTCTTTTGCCTTGCTGCTGGGAAAATACAACATTTTGCCATTCACATAGACATCGAATCCGTCGAATGTCTTTATAAATATATTTACATTTTCCGTATCTGCCATTAGCGTTATTTCTCCCGTTATTCCAGGCCGCATGCCACCATTCTTTGTAAGGATATACCACTCAATTGCTTTCAATATCGTTACAAAACCGTTTCAAAAGGCACTTTATAGCAACTTTTGTAGTATTATGGAAATTTTAAATATAATTTATCCACTTAAAATGGGTATAAATCACAAAAATAACCTATTTAAACACATAATCAAAATTATGTGTTTGCAGCCGCTGCCGTAAAGAAGCTTGAATTTGTTTAAAATTGGATTTACAGTAAGAAGGTCAAACATCACATAATTCTGATTATGTGATTTCCCTATAGATAAGTCCTAATTTAGATAGTATTTTATTATGTCCTTTTCCGTTTGTCGGTATATATATCCTGGCGGTTTCTATCCTGGAATACTCCGGGACCTCTCCTAACTGCAATATTTCTATCTCTATTCGATAAAAAGTAAAACAGGGTTCCTTCATTTTCTTCCATACATAGAAATTTGGCATAATCCTCAATATATTCCTGCATCAACATTTTCTCCATTTATTTATCTTCCCCCCTAATATTTTTGCAGTCAGTCTTAACTGTCTGTGTTGAACTATCATATCATTGATCCTAAAGCCTGCCAATCTGGGGGGTTATGGTAATTTTTTACAAAAAAAGGAAGCGTTCATATGAGAACGCTTCACACAGTTAAGCATATGTACTATATAATTCTACGACTCCCCCTCCTCAAAATAATCCCTTATCAAATTCGACAAAGTAACCTCCGCCCAGCTATACTCCGGCATGTACTCCCCGACGAAAAAGTTAGAAGCCCCCTGAACCTGGCGGACCATATCGTAGCTGTCGCAGACCACAGCCTCCTTATTAATGGCATAGGTTCCTCTGCCCTTCACCACAATCTTCTCAATCCCATATTTCTTCAATGTCTGCTTCAGTCTGTGCCACGCTAAATGGACAGCCTGTTTGGCTGCGGTTTCGTCCCGTTCTCCTTCATTTAAAATCTCAGCCAGGTGAGATAATGTTACTTCCTTTCCGCTCCAGTCCACAAGTATTGCGAGAAGTTCTTTGGCTTTGCTGCTGGAAAAGTATATCAGCTCACCTTGATAATACAAATCAAAACCACCAAAGGTTTTTACATATACCTTATCCGATGTTATATCAAACATGATTCATGCTCACCTATCATCCCGTATTCAAAGAGAATCTGCTTCTCTTTGTGTGCTCCTATTTGTATCCTCCTCAGCCGTCAGGTCCTATTTATATGTTAACATAAATGTCATTGTAAGACCAGTTGTATATCCATGAAAATACAAATAATGCCCCTCCATATTTTACCTAAAATATGTATTTTTTCAACTGGTTTATTATATTTGTGATTTTAATCTGCCTCCGCAATGTTAGTAACCACCTGTGTTAAAAATAAGTGGTTAAAAAAGAAAGGCTCCGCTTCCATTCCGCGGCGCCCTTCTTTTTCACTATGGTCCTTCGTTTCTTATCCTAAAATCCTGTATACCCAGGTGTCAGCCGCAGCTTCCTCAGGGCTGCCGCCTTTACCGCACCTGCATACCTCTTTTATTTTCCCACCACCTTGTACGTCTCCTCCACAATACGCTCCATGGCGTTGAGAATGTTTTCATACCCTGTGCATCTGCACAGGTGGCCGGATATCAGCTTGCGCAGCTCATCGCGGTTATACCGCTTTCCGGTACCTACGATCTCCACCGCTGTCATGATCAGTCCCGGCGTACAGAAACCGCACTGAACTGCCGCTTCCTCTATAAATGCCTTCTGGATGGTGCTCAGCTCGCCGTTTGGCCCTTTTAACCCTTCCACTGTCATGATGCTGCGGCCTTCCGCCCACATGGTCAGGTAGATGCAGCTGTCTATGGCCTCTCCGTCCACCAGAACCGTGCAGGCGCCGCACTCCCCTACTTCGCAGCCCTTTTTCACACTGGTCAGTCCCAGGCGGTTCCGCAATGTCTCCAGAAGGGATTCTCTTGGGTCCACTGCCAACTCCACTTCTTTTCCATTAACAGTCATATGCACTATGTTAAGCATCCCACTCACCTCCTGCGTTGATTACGGCCTGCTTTACGGCACGCCTGCCCAGCTCCTCCACCAGCTGCAGCCTGAACTCCCTGGAAGCTCTCCAGCTGGAACGCGGATTTACTTCCTCCAGAGCGCCTTTTCCCACAGCCTGGGCCAGGGCCTCCCCTGTTTCCATTCCCTTTACAGCCTCTTCTGTCGTATGGCAGCGGATCGGAGTGGGCGCAGCCACCCCGTATGCCAGGCGAAGGTCCTGTATGTGTTTCTTATCCTCTGTCAGCTTCACGCTTACAGCGCACCCCAGGGTGGCTATTTCCATGGCATTTCTCTTGCCGTATTTGATATATTGACCGCCGTAGCCCTGGTAGTTCTCTTTCTTTATCCGGATAGCCGTCAGCACTTCATCGTGATTCCTCACAGTCCTTCCCGGCCCGGTGTACCACTGGCTGATGGGCACCTCCCTGACGCCGTCAGGCCCCTCAAGGACCAGGACCGCATCCAGGCAGCACAGGCTGCTGGCGCTGTCCGCGCTGGTCACGCCGTTGCACACATTGCCGCCTATGGTTCCGATGTTGCGCAGCTGGGGACCTCCTGCCATGTCCACCGCATCTCCCAGCATGGGAATATGCTTCTGAATGATGTCATTATTGGTAATATGGGAAAATGTGGTGGCCGGACCTATGACAATGGTTCCGTCCTCCTCCATTCTTATGCCCTCCAGCTCCTTAATCCCGTGAATGCTAACCAGGGAGCAGCCGGCCAGCTTTCCCTCCCTGATTTTAATCAGCACATCGCTGCCTCCGGAGATGACCACTGCCTCAGGGTCTTCCACTAGGGCGCGCACCGCATCTTCCACATCTGCTGCCTGATAAAATTTTCCGATATCATACATGCTGTTTCACCGCCCTTTCTATATTAATCCTGCTTCCTTGAAATGCTTCACCATCTTCTGTGGATCCATGGGCAGACTGTCCACTGCAACGCCTGTGGCGTTAAGCACTGCGTTGCGCACAGCCGGGGCAACCGGAATCGCCGGCGGCTCCCCAAGCGCCTTATTTCCAAAGGGACCTGTGGGATCATCCAACTCCACAAAGAGTGCGTTTAAGTCCGGAGTATCCATGGCTGTTGGCAGCTTATAATCCAGCAAATTGTCGTTTAACGGTCTCCCCTTTGCGTCAAAGAGCAGCTCCTCGCTGAGTCCGTAGCCCAGTCCCATGCTCATGCCGCCGTGTACCTGGGCAGCAGCCAGCTTGGGGTTAATCAGTTTTCCGCTGTCATGTACATTGACGATATTGGTCACCTTCACCTTGCCCAAAGGCATATCCACCTCCACCTCCGCAAAGCAGGCACCCGTGGCAAATGTATTGGTCTTGCAATGGCTGGTGGCCTCTGCCGTGATATGTACGGAGCGGTCCAGGCTGTAAAATGCCGTGGTGGCCAGCTCCTCCATGGGCAGCAGCTGCGTTCCGGTCTCCTTATCCACAATGTGGTTATCCCTCACATCCAGGGTATCCTGGGGCTTCTCCAGCATATAAGCAGCGTAATCCAGTATCTTTTCCTTAAATATAGCGCCGGTTTTCTTCACTGCCATACCGCTGACATAGGTCTGCCTGGAAGCATATGCGCCGGTATCAAAGGGGCTTACGTCCGTATCCTGGGTGGACAGCACATTTACCTTATCTTCCGTGATTCCGGTCACCTCTGCCGCCATCTGGGTAAACACGGTGTCGGCGCCCTGGCCGATTTCCGTTGCCCCCATCTGCAGCTGCATGGAGCCGTCCTGGTTCAGTATCATGCGGCAGGACGCTGTTTCCAGGGATATGGGATATACGCCTGTCTTATAGCAGAAGATAGCCATACCGATTCCCTTTCGCACGGGTCCTGTCTGGTTTTCATATTCCCTGCGTTTCTCATCCCAGCGGATGAATTCCCGGCCCTTTTCCATACATTCCGCCAGGCCGTATGTATTGCATTTCACATGAGTGTGGGGGTCAACGTATCCCGGCCTCATGCAGTTCTTTTTCCTGAATTCCAACGGGTCCATGTGAAGGGCCAGGGCCAGGTCATCTGCCATGCATTCCGCGGCAAACGCTGCCTGGGGAATTCCGTATCCCCTCATGGCGCCGCCCGTGGCCAGATTGGTGTACACAGTCCAGGCATCGGACTCCAGCACCTTCTCATCCTTGTAAATCTGCTTGAACTCATTGGAGGAGTTGGCTACGATGGCATGGGCATGGGACGCATATCCGCCCTGGTTGGAATATGCCTCCAGCTTCCTGGCAACCAGCGTGCCGTCCTTCCTGGCCGCTGCCTTTACCTTGAACTCGATGGCATGGCGCACCCTGGTACATCCCAGAGTTTCTTCCCTGGATATCTCCATCCTGACCCCTCTTCCTCCCACCTGGGTGGTAAGGAAAGCATTTAAGGGCTCATAGAGTACATCCTGCTTGTTGCCGAATCCGCCGCCGATGTAGGGCTTTATCACACGGATACGGCCCATGGGCAGTCCCAGCGCCTGGCTGATGACACGGCGCACAATATGGGGGATCTGCGTGGATGTGGTGACGATGATTCTTCCCTTTTCCATATAGGCAAAGGAGATGGGCGTTTCTATGTGGCAGTGCTGCACGCTCTGAGTACGGTAGTCCTTTTCTATCTCCACCAGTCCCTCCTCCTTCACTGCTTCCCCGTAAGTCCCTTCGCCCACCACAAAAGAAGAATGGGCGATAACATTTCCCGGTTTTTCATCGTGAAGTCGGGATGCGCCCTCTGCCATGGCGTCCTCCACGGTCAGCAGGGGAGCATACTCCTCATACTCCACCTTCACAAGCCTGGCTGCCCTGGCTGCCGCTATATCGTCCTCCGCTATCACGGCTGCAATATCGTCTCCATAGACCCGCACCCTGGTATTGAGAAGTTTCCTGTCCGCAATATCCTGATGGGCCGTTTCCACGGACCATGGATGGCCGGGTGTGGGGAACTGGATGTCCGGCACATCGAAGCACGTAACAATCTTCACTACCCCCGGCACCTTCCGTGCTTCTTCCAAATCAAAGCTTTTTACCACGCCGTTGGCGATGGTGCTGCGTATTACCTTTGCCACCAGAAGACCCTGTGGCTCTAAATCGGCTGTATACCTGGCACTGCCTGTGACTTTGTCAAATGCGTCAACGCGGGTCATGTTTTTACCAATTCCCATGGTGTGCTCTACCTCCTTATCCTGAATGCGCAAACGCCTGTATTCCAGGCGTCTGCATTATATGCTGCTCGTTTTAAATTAATACATACTTAAGTACAAATAATATAGCCAATATATACATCAGAAGGCTGATTTTCTTCTCCTTCGCATGGCCGGTTGCAACGTTGATAACCACGTAGGAGATAACGCCCATTGCAATACCTTCGGAAATGCTGTACATGAAAGGCATGGCGATGATGGCGATGTAGCTTGGAATTGCCTCTGTAAAGTCGTTGAAATCAATCTTCAAAATTGAGCTGATCATCAGGAAACCTACGATAATCAGAGCCGGTGCCGTTGCAAAGGACGGGATGGCTAAGAAAATCGGTGACAGGAACAGGGACAGACCAAAGAATATAGCTGCCACTACGGATGTAAGTCCGGTTCTTCCGCCTTCCGCAACACCGGAAGCGCTCTCAACGAATGTGGTTGTGGTGGAGGTACCGAATACAGCGCCAAGGGAGGTACCGATGGCATCAGACAGAAGGGCGCCTCTAATCTTAGGAAGCTTTCCGTCCTTATCCAGCATATCGGCCTTGGATGCCACGCCAATCAGTGTTCCCAGTGTATCGAACATATCCACAAACAGGAACGCGAACATGATGGTTACAAAGTTCAGGGACAGGATGCCGCTGAAATCCATCTTAAAGAAGGTGGGCGCCATGCTCTGGATACCGAAACCGCTGGAGAAATCAGGAAGTACGCTGAACATTCCCAGCTCTGCATTTGGCTGGTACAGCCCTGTCACTTCGCAGATAATACCTAAAATCCATGTGATGAGAATACCCCAGAGGATGTTTCCCTTTATGTTCTTAACAACCAGGATACCGGTAATAAGTACGCCGATAAGAGCCAGCAGCACAGTGATTCCCACGGAATTAAATGTTCCTGCGTCCAGAGAGCCTTTGAATGAAAATACGGATACAAGGGTGGCGCTCTCCACCACGATTTTAGCGTTCTGCAGACCGATGAAGGCGATAAAAAGCCCGATACCTGCGGATACTGCGTGTTTCAGATTCATGGGAATGGCATTGAAAATAGCTTCACGCACATTGGTAAGAGACAGTGCGATAAAGATAAGGCCTTCCACAAATACGGCTGCCAGAGCCATCTGCCAGGTATAACCCATCTGGAGTACTACGGTGTATGCAAAGTAAGCATTCAGTCCCATGCCGGGCGCCAGCACAAAAGGATAATTGGCAAATGCAGCCATCAGCAGGGTGGCAACCAGGGATGCAAGGGCTGTGGCTGTAAAGACAGCACCTCTGTCCATTCCCGTGGCGCTCAGGATGTTCGGATTCACTGCAAGGATGTAGGCCATTGTCATGAACGTGGTGATACCGGCAATTACCTCTGTTTTGACATCTGTGTGGTTTTCCGACAGGTGAAATACTTTTTCCAGGAATCCCTGATTTGATTTGTTCTCCATACTTCATACCTCCTTGAATTCATACCTATAGTTTTCCGCTGTTTCTATTTTAAAGAACGGTACCCCTTTCCGCCCTTTTATGTATCTATTCAATTTTCATTTAAAACATCTTCTGTTAAAATATCTTTCTGCCCGCCACATACTTGGCGTCAATATGGCGCTCATCCGAAAGGTAAATGAACCGCTCCAGCCGCTCCTTTAAGCCCAGAGGCTGAGGATGCTTAAGGCTCTCGTCGTTCAGCACCAGCGCGTCTAACTCATATCCTTCCTCAAAGCTTCCGGCCTTTCCGAAGAATCCGCCGCCGCCCTTTGTTCCCAGGTAGAATGCCTCCTCTGCCGTAAGGGGCCTGCATGTCTCATCCACCAGTCTCCAGCGCAGCTTCGACACCTGGATGGCGTCAGCCATGGCTCTGAACACGGACTCTCCCGCGCCTCCGGCCACATCCGTGCCAAGTCCTGTGGGGATACCCTGTTCCAGATAGGTCCTGACGGGCGCAATGCCGGAGGACAGGTTGGTGTTGGACTGGGGACAATGGGCCACGTATACGCCGTTGTCCCTCATTCTCTGTATTTCCTCTTCCGGCGGCCACACACAGTGGGCCATGATGGTTTTCACGCCGCTGCCGAACATGCCGAAATGGTCGTATGCATCGCCGTAAAACTCAGACCACGGGCAAAGTTCCTTCACCCAGTCAATCTCTCCCTTGTTTTCCGACAAATGGGACTGGACCGGAAGATCATACTCCATCTGAATCTTCTTGAGCTCTTCCATCAGGGTGTCGGAGCAGGTGGGAATGAACCTTGGCGTGAGAATGGGAGCCGTGTTCCTGTACCGTCCCTTTATGTCCTCCAGCCATTGTCTGGTCTCCCTCAGGGATTCCGCTGTCTCCTCCACCAGGATATCCGGGCTGTTCCGGTCCATGTTGACCTTGCCTACCATGGTCTTAAGTCCGGTCTCCTCCATCAAATCCATGAGAAGCTCCGTAGCCTCCCTGTGCATGGTTGCAAATATACAAGCCCTTGTGGTTGCACTGTGTTTCATGTTTTCCGCGAATATGGTATACGCCTTCCCGGCATACTCCATATCGCTGTACTTGGCCTCCTCTGGAAACGTCCGCGTGTTCAGCCATTCCAATAGTTCAAGGTCCATACCCAGACCTCTGAATGAATACTGCGGGGCATGGAGATGAAGGTCCGTAAGACCCGGCACAATCAGCCTGTCTCCATAATCCGTCAGAGGAAAGCCTGCATACATCTGCGGAAGTTCTTTGTACACGCCGGCTGATTCGCCGTCTGCACATACCAGATATCCCTGTTCCACACAAATCAGTGTGCGGGAATCCTGGCTGTAGCAGATATTGCCCTTTAATACAAAATTTTCTGCCATATGCTCCTCCTTTTCCGTGATACGCCGGTGACCGGCGCACCCTTGTATTCACCCGTACAGCGGCGGGCCCGGGCTTCTATCTGCATTTTTTTGCAAACAAAAAAACCACCGCTGTTCCTAAGGCTCCACATCAGCCTGTCTCCGGCGCCCCGGGCAGTACCTGATGTGAAAACTTATAGTCAACTATTACGGTAGTTGGTAGAAACGCTCAACCTATCTTGAGCATATATAAGTTTTGAATACTTATACTTCTATTCTATTGCGTCATCTTCTGACATCTTGAGTCTATCACAATAGACAACTCAATGTCAATATATCTTGTGTTTTTTGTGCATTTTCTACATTTTGTATAAAATAATTGGCAGATATATGAAATTCCTCCTTTTTCTTTGTGCGAAACCAATATTCTTCTAAAAATATAACGATATGATTAATATAGATCCGCCAGCTGGAGGAGCTGTCCCAAACGTGTCCGGAACGCCGGACGGTTTACGGCTGGCATACGCCGTTTTACGGTGTGATTTTGTTTATTCCGGTTAACAGAAACAGTATAACAGCAGAAGAAACAGGCCGGTTATGAACCTATGCAAAAAACCAGAAGGAACTCTCCATCAAGAAAATTTCCTCCTGGTTTTTTTACATTTTTAAAGAGAAAGAGCTGTTTGGTCATCTGTTTAAATGACTTTCCCCCACGCTTCCCATCCTCTGTCACCGCGCCAAATCGTCTGCCAGGCGCTTGATCTTCTCCCGCTCCCCAATCACAATCACCGTATCCTCGTCCTGGAACACATAATCCGGGCTTACATCTGTGGTCAGCCATCCGCCTCTGGTGATGGCGATTATGTTGATGCCGTACCGGTTCCTCAGCTGTGCATCCCGCACAGACTGGCCCGTAAGCTTCCTGGTGGTCTTTATTTCAGATATATCCACGTTCTGGTCCAGCTCAAAGAGATTGAATATGCGCTTGGAGATAAGCCTTCTGGCCAGGCGGACTGCCATGTCCCTTTCAGGATATACCACCTGGGCTCCGATTTTCTCCAGAATCTCGCCCTGTTCCGGGCTGTTGGCCTTAGCCACCACCTGGGGCACACCCAGATTGATTACATTGAGAGTGGTGAGAATGCTCACATCCACCTTGTCACCGATGCAGACCACCACCACATCGCAGTTCTGTATTCCTGTCTCACGCAGTGTCTCCTTTTGCAAATCCTTTACCACATACGCATGTTCCGTATAGTTTCTGGCCTGCCTGATTTTTTCCTCGCTTCTGTCCAGCACCATAAGCTCCTTATCCGCCTCTGCCAGGGTTGCCGCCAGTGCGCTTCCAAACCTTCCCAGACCTATGATTCCATAGGACATTGCCTCTGTCTGTTTTCGTGCCATATATAAAACCTCCTCTATCCATTCAAAATGTGCTTACCGCTATTTCACTTATCTTCCCCTATCCGATGGAAATGCTTCCTTCCGCATAGGATACGGATTTAGTGGGTTTGAATACCCAAATCGTCACAATGGTCAGCGGCCCCAGTCTGCCGATATACATTACCAGCACCTCCAGAAGCTTGCTTAGGGAGCTGAGTCCCGGCGTAATGCCGGTGGACAGACCCACGGTTCCGAAAGCCGATGTGATTTCAAACAGAATATCCTCAAAAGGAATCCCAGGCTCCAGGATACACATGAAAAAGGTTCCCAGGCACACCACCAGGGCCGACAGCGCCGTCACAATGGCTGCCTTGTAAAATGCCTCCTGGGGAATCCGGTAATGGAAGGCATGGGGCTCCTCATTGCAGGCAGCACCTTTGATGGTATGAAACAAAGTAAATAAGGTGCTGGTCTTGATGCCGCCTCCTGTGGACCCCGGTGAAGCGCCGATGAACATGAGCACGGAAACGCTCAGCAGTCCGGCGGAAGTGAATTCTCCCAGAGGAAATGTGGAAAAGCCCGCTGTCCTGGCCGATACACTGGTAAAGAACGCGCCCAGCCAGGTAATATCCTCTGTCAGCCAAATCAGTACAGTGCCGGATGCCAAAAGTATCAGGGTTGTCACAATCACCGCCTTGGAGTGAAGGCACAGCTTTTTAAAGGAGCGGTTCTTTATCAAATCCATGATGACCAGGAAGCCCAGCCCTCCAAATATAATCAGTCCGGCCGTAGTCAGGTTCAACAGCACATTGTCCTGATATCCTGTCAGGTTTTTAAGTCCCCCCAGTATATCAAATCCCGAATTGTTAAACGCGGCCACAGAGTGGAACAGGCTGATGCCAACCGCTTTTAAGGGCGGATAATCCCTGGAAAATACCAGGAAGCTTAAGACAGCTCCCACGCCCTCAAAACAAAGGGTGGTAATCAGTACATTTCTCACCAGACACACGATTCCCCTGCCGGAATCCAGGTTAAGGGCTTCCTTTACCAGAAGGCGTTCCTTTAAATTCACCCTTTTTCCAAGAGCCAGAATCACGCCCACGCCCACTGAGGTCACACCCAGACCGCCAATCTGAATCAAAAGAGCCACCACGGTCTGGCCCAGAGCCGTATAGGTATCGGCTGTGTCCACGGCTATAAGACCGGTAACACACACTGCGCTGGTGGATGTAAACAGAGCATCCACATAATGAAGCCTGACTCCCGGCTTTATACACACCGGCAGCATCAGCAAAAAAGATCCTGTAAGGATAACGGCCAGAAAACCAATGGCAATGATTCTGGCCGGAGACTGCCTTTCCAGATACTTCATATAATCACCTCCTAGTGCCTTCAAGCTTACCACTAAGGGCATAAAGCAGGTATAACGGAACCGCCTCCGGTATAAAGATTATATAAATATTATATAAAGATACAGTCATTTAACCCAAAGATATGATATACTGTCCGGGTAGACAATGAAGGAGGTTTTTCATTCCATGGCCCATTCCCGAATCCTTGACACCCTAAAAACCATGGCAGTCCTGGCCGCAGCCACTGCCATTGGATTCCTGTTAGAAACCCTTGGCCTGTCCCAGGCCAACATCATTACCGTATATATTCTGGGAGTCCTGGTGGTGGCGGCAGTCACAGCCAGCCGCTGGTACAGCATCAGCGCTTCCCTGGCCAGCGTACTGCTGTTCAACTACATATTTACAGAGCCCATGTTCGTCCTGAAGGCAGAAGACGCAGGCACCCAGCTTACCCTTCTGATTACATTTCTGGCAGCTGTATTTACCAGTTCCTTCACCGTGCAGATGAAAGAAAAGGCACGGCTTTCCCAACAGGATGCCTACCGCTCCGGCGTCATCCTGGACACCAGCCAGATGCTCCAGAAGGCCGCTGCACCGGCGGATATCCTGACCTGTACCGCCATACAGCTGAACAAGCTGCTCAAAAGGGACATTACCTGCTTTGAACAGGATGGAGCCGGCCTTAAGTCCCCCCTTTGTTTCCGTGAGTACTCTTCTCCCGCAACAGGAAGGGGACCGGCCCCTGACACCTTAGAGGAACTGACTGCTGCCCGGAAATGCTTTCAGGAGGGAAAGGAAACAGGGGCTGCCACAGGGCTGTTTCCTGCAGCAGCTTACCACTTCCTGCCCCTTCAAAGCTCAGGCGCTGTCTATGGCGTCATGGGAATCCATGTGGGCACCACGCCTCCCGGCGACTTTGAAAACAGTCTGGCAGTAGCCATCATAGCCCAGTGTTCCATGGCGCTGGAAAAAGAATATATTTCCAGGAAGCGGGAGGAGGAAGCGGCCATGGCCCGGGCAGAACAGCTCCGGAGCAATCTGCTGCGTTCCATCTCCCATGACCTACGCACCCCGCTCACCAGCATATCCGGCAATGCAGGTGTCCTGATGAGCGATGGGGAGAACCTGTCGGCCGAACACCGTAGCCGGATATACAGGGACATATACGATGATTCCATGTGGCTTATCAATCTGGTGGAAAACCTTCTGTCCATCACCCGTATGGAAGGCCAGGGCGTCCACCTGCACATGGAAACCGAATTGCTGGAGGAAGTCATAGACGAAGCCATGCGCCATATCAACCGGCGTCACGAACACCACACCATCAGGGTAAATCAGGTGGGTGACTATATCCTGGCTGACATGGATGCCAGGCTGATTATACAAGTCATAACCAACCTGGTGGACAATGCGGTGAAGTACACGCCGGAAGGTTCCACCATCATGGTAAACAGCCGCCAGGAAGGCGCCTCTGCCGTCATTGACGTCAGCGACAACGGGCCCGGTATTCCCGATGAGTCAAAGGAAAAAATTTTTGAAATGTTCTATACCACCGGCCACAAATCCGCAGACGGAAAGCGGGGCATGGGACTGGGACTGCCCCTTTGCAGGGCAATACTGAGCGCCCACAAGGGCACCATCGAAGTTTTAGACAACAAACCTGCCGGAAGCATATTCCGGCTTACATTACCAGCCAAGGAGGTATCCTTACATGAATAAGCCATCCATCCTGATTATAGAGGATGACAAAGCAGTGAAAAATCTCATCGCCACCACCCTGGAGATGCACGATTACCATTATATATGGGCGGATAAGGGAGAACAGGGCATCCTGTCCGCTGCTTCCCAGAGACCTGACATCATCTTACTGGACCTGGGGCTTCCGGACATGGACGGAGTGGACGTGATTCTTAAAATCCGTTCCTGGACCAATACCCCCATTATTGTCATCAGCGCCAGAAGCGAGGACAGCGACAAGATAGCGGCCCTGGACGCCGGGGCGGACGACTATTTGACCAAGCCTTTTTCCGTGGACGAGCTTTTAGCCAGACTCCGCTCCACCCAGAGACGGTTAAGCTATATGCAGTCCCTGGAGGAAGTACAGACCTCCCTGTTTGCCAACGGCGGGCTGACCATTGACTATGCGGCGGGATGCGCCTGCCTGGACGGGGAGGAACTGCACCTGACTCCCTATGAATACAAGCTTCTCTGCCTCCTTGCCCACAATGTTGGAAAGGTCCTGACCCACTCCTACATAACCCGGGAAATATGGGGTGCAGCCTGGGAAGGGGACGTGGCCTCCCTCCGTGTTTTCATGGCCTCCCTGCGGAAAAAGATTGAAAAAAATCCCTCACAGCCCCAGTACATCCAGACCCACGTGGGAGTGGGCTACCGGATGATGAAGCGGTAAGGGATTATACAACCAATAGATGAAATCCGATGGTATTTATGTCATTATTTATGTCATGAAACCCTTCAGAGCCCAGTCATATGTATCCATGGCCTGCTGGAAGCCTGTGTCTGCCCTTTCTTTGGCAGCGGCGGCGTCCATGTAGGCCGCTTTTGCCTCCAGATATTCCTGGCGCGACAGCATTCCCAGGGCCAGCTTGTTGGATGCTGCCTGGAACGCGGCTTCCTGGGATGCCATGGACGTTGCTGCGCTGGTCCAGAGTGTCTGGCTGGCCAGGACATCCTGATACAGTGTATCCAGCTGGCCGTACATAGCCTCCTCACTCTGGCGGATATCCCGCTGGCGGGCATGGAGTTCTTTATTGGAGCTGGCTCCTCCGCTCCTCTGTTCCCTCAGGGAATAATTGTTGCCCAGCGCGCGCCATTTGTCGGTGCTGCCTCCCATTTCCAGGACACGCTCAGGCCGGGGCGCTGGCATGGGACCGACTTCTGCCTGGGAGCCTTCCGGAATTCCGGTGAGAATGAATAATTCCTTCTTCACCCGTTCCATCTCGTCCTGTACAGCCTTTGCCTTGGCAGCTGCCGCATCAGCCTCTTTTCCTGCCTGGTCCGCCTGGGCGGCAGAGGCGCTTCCTGTCTGAACCTGGCGCAGCAGCTTCTCATACTGGCTCTGTTTCCACTCTGCCTGAGCCAAAGCCGCCTCCTGTTCCGTTTTAAGGGTATTATAGGTGCCCATAAGATTCTGGGCTGTCCAGAGTACGGTATCCTCCATCCTGCGAAGGGACATGGACGCCTGGCTGCCCTGGGCAGAGCGAATCTGCTTATCCATATCCTCGGCCGCATCCTCCAGGGTCTTGGCCTGGGCCCGGTACTGGCCGGCACTGTCTTTGTCCCCGTTCTTCTCCAGGTCCTCGGCCTCCTCCCTGAGAAGACGTCTGGTTTCCATGATTTCCTCCCTGGCATTCTCGTACCGCGCCAGGCGGCTGTCATACTGCGCCTGTTCCATCTGTATCTGGGGGCTGCTGGCTTTTACCAGCGTCTCTAACTCCTCATAACGAATGACATCGGGCATTGCATCTGCATGGGCCTCCAAAGGGTACAGGCAGGCAAAGAAGAGGCCCATGAAGAGCAGTAAGTATTTTTTCACCATATCCTATGCCCCCTCTGTCTGTGCAAGGCCGTTGACCGCCCATCTGTAATCCTCCAGGGCCTGCCTGTATTTCAGGCCTGCCGTGTCGCATGCGGACTGGCTGGAGGCCATGGTTCCCTGCTGCTGTGTATATTCATTTTTGGAAATCATGCCCAGGCTGTATTTGCGCTCGGCTGTCTGGGCCCCGGTACGGGCCAGCTCCAGCTCGCCCGCCGCCTGTTCATAATCAGCCCTGGCCTGCTCCAAAAGCTTATATCTGGCTTCCACATCCGCCTCAATCTGCCTGCGGCCAGTCTCCACCTTCTGGTTCATCACATCCCACTGGGTCCCGTTGCCTGTAAATGTCAGACGGCGCTCATTGGCTGTCTGGGTAAAGTTCTGCTCTATGGCCCTTTCCTTATCAAACTCCAGGTCAATCTGATCCATCTCCCCGGCATCCGGCACCGGCACTTCCCTGATATCCGGCTGGGCATTGTGATCCCAACCCGTCATGACGCAGAGCTCTCTGCGCAGTCCGTCCCTCTCCCTGTCATTGGTCTCCAGGGCTGCCTGGGCTGCCTCCATCTTTTCCCGGGCCCCAAGCAGCTCAGCCTGGGTAGCCATGCCCTGGCCTGCTTTCACTGCCATGGCCTCATACTTTGACCTGGCCTGGTTCACATCCTCCTCCAGGGCAGGACGGGCCTTGGCCTTCTGCCAGTAGGATATCATCTTTGTCTGGGCATCCTTTACAAGAACAGCCTCCTGTCTGTCGTACTCCAGCTTCTTCACCCGTCCGTCCTCATTCTGTGAATCAGCCAGCTCCTGGTTCTGTTCAGCCTGCAGGCGGGCACTTATGGCCCCCACCGCTGTTCCCGCGTATCCTGGCTGGTCCTCATTGACGGAATCCATTATCTTATCGCTGGAATCATAGAGCCTGTCAGCAATATCCTGGTAGGCATTTTTCATTTCATCGTGGTCCTTGCCCCTGTAGTCGTCGTATTCCAGACGGTTATTGATAACCGTGGCATTGTATTCGTGGACCAGGTCAGCCAGCTCCCCGTATTCCAGCACATCATCCCTCAGCGCCGCCCATTTGTCCGCAGAATAGGCAAACTCCGGACTGGCCCATGCAGTCACCGGCCGCAGCATGCCCGGAACCGGGGCCAGCATCAGGGCCAATCCCATGGCTCCTGCTCTCTTCCATGTACCGCTCATCCGTCTCACTTGCTTTCCTCCTGTCTCGATTCTTGATTTCCTCCGGCCGCATCCTTTGATATCCTCCAGCCGCATCATTGATTTCCTCCGGCCGCATCATTGATTTGCTCCGTCGGGATATCCCGTCTATTCGTAACGCAGCGCGTCTATCGGGTCTGCCTTGGCTGCCTTGGATGCAGGATATAATCCAAAGAAGATACCGACCACTGCTGAAAATGACACTGCAACCACGATGACCCCCGGTTTTATGACCACCGCAAATCCCAGAAGGAATCCTCCCAGGGATACGGTTCCCACTCCCAGTATGACACCGATAATGCCGCCGCAGGCTGACAATATGGCTGACTCCGTCAAAAACTGTATTAACACATCCCTGGTCCTTGCTCCAAGGGCTTTCCGGATGCCGATTTCCCTGGTACGCTCCGTCACGGACACCAGCATGATATTCATAATGCCGATTCCGCCCACCATCAGCGAAATGGCCGCGATACCGCCCACTGCCATGGACAGGCTGCCCATCATGCTGTCCACTGAGGTCATTTCCTGCATGGCCGTATACATGTACATATCCTCCGGCTGCCTGCCGTGCATCTTGGCCGCATATGCCTTGAACTGGCTGAAAAACTGGTCCAGGTTCACATCGTCCTTTGCATACACATGAAGCTGGTAAAAATAGTCGTTGGGCCAGGTCAGAAGGGTGTATGGAATGAATGCCGACCCCTTGTCATCGCTGTTGCCCATCATCAGGGCCTGGAAGGCGTTGACCTCCTTGCGGTACACACCCACCACCGTAAAGTCGTCGGTAGAGCCATATAAGGTGGTTCTGAAGGACCGCCCAACCGCATTCTCAGTGCCGAACAGCATCTGGGCGCTCTTGGTATCCATGACCACATTCTTCCTTCTTCCCAGGATGTCTCCCTCGTTGAGATAGCGGCCGTACACCACGTTCACCGGCTGCACATCCTGGTAATTGTAGTCAATTCCCTGATAGTCAAATTTAATCTTAGTCCGCTTATACTCGGCATCACTGCTGGTATAGGCGCTGCTGTCTATATAGGCGACCTGGTCCTTAAAGGCCTCCTTGGCCCGCTCCATCTCGTCCAGGGTAAAATAATCGCTCTGCCGCACATCATCTACCCAGTAACCAATGGATATATAGGCCTGGGTAATACCCACATCCTTGTATAAATCAGAGAAAAGTCCGCGCATGGTATCTCCGATGGACACGATGGCTATGACGGAACCAATGCCGATGATGATTCCCAGCATAGTCAGGGCGGAACGCATCTTATTGGACCGGATGGCTGAAAATGCCATCTTCATGTTTTCAATCAGCATTCTGCTCTCCCCCCTTCCCGTCCTCAGAAGTCACCCTGGCCGCATTCAATTTGTCACTCTGTATCTGCCCGTCGCTGAACCGTATCACGCGGTGGGCAAAGGCTGCTATATCCTCCTCATGGGTAACCAGCACCACGGTAGCCCCTTCCTGGTGAAGCTTTGTAAACAGCTCCATGATTTCCACCGAGGAGGCGGTATCCAGGTTTCCTGTGGGCTCGTCTGCCAGAATTAAGGGCGGTTCATTGGCAAGGGCTCTGGCTATGGCAACCCTCTGCCTCTGACCTCCGGAGAGCTCGTTTGGCATATGTTCCTTCCTGGCTCCCAGCCCCACCCGTTCCAATAGCAGCTGGGCCCTGACCGCCCGTTTGGCCTTTGGCACCCTGGCATAGGTCATGGGCAGCTCCACATTCTTAAGGGCCGATGTCCTGGATATCAGGTTAAAGGACTGGAACACAAACCCGATTTTCCGGTTCCTGATATCGGAAAGCTGGTCCGGCGTCATGTCTGCCACGTCAATGCCGTCCAGGTAGTAATGTCCCAGGGTGGGCCGGTCCAGACACCCGAGTATGTTCATCAGGGTGGATTTTCCGGATCCGGAGTGTCCCATGATGGCCACAAACTCCCCCCGTTCAATGGTAAGGTTTATCTTCTTTAGTCCCAGTACCTTAATGGCCCCGGTATCATATATCTTGACCAGATTCTCCAGCTTAATCAGGGGCCCGTCATAGACCTCTTCCTGAATCATGCTGTCCCTGTGTAAAAACTTCATCCACTTCTTCATACGGCGCCTCCTGCTACTGGGTAATCAGCACGGCAGCACCGTCCATGAGATGGGGTCCCGGATTGGTGATAACCTGCATTCCCTCCTCCAGCACTGTACCGTCTGTGGGAATGACCTCTACCACCACGTCGCCGTCTACTCCCATGGTCACAGGTATTCGTTTAACCTTCATATCCTGCACAATGGCTATGTATGTCACTTCCCCGTCGTCAAAAAGCGCCGATGAGGGAACGACGAAAACATCCTTTGCCTCCCTGATTAAAAGTTCTGCTTTTGCCGTGATTCCCGCAATAAGCTTTGAGCTTCCACCGTCCACCCGTATGGTAGTGGGAATAACCCTCTCCGTGGATCCGCCGCCTTTTTCCTCGCCTGTGGGCGATATCTTTACGACCTCGCCTTCTGCAGTCTCACCGTCCAGGATATCCGCTGTGATGGTCGCCATCTGTCCCACCTTTACCTTGCCGATGGAGAACTCGCTTACCTTGATTTCCAGCTCCAGCTGCTCCAGATTCTCGATGCTGAGAATAGGTTTATCATCCTCCACCTTATCCGCAAACTGGCCCACCTTGGAATTGACACGGACCACAGTGCCGTCAATGGTGCTCTTTATCTGGGTATTATCCAGTTCTTCTTTTTTCTTTTCCAAATCAAAGGCTGCGTTCTGTATCTGTATGCCGTAGGACGAATCTGCAACGCCTCTCCCATTCTCAACCGTATAGCCTTCCATCTGCCTTCTGGCGTCATTCAGGGCATTGGCGCTGGCTTCCAGCTCCATCTGTGAAATGTCGCCGGTGGCAAAGAGCTGGCTGTTCCTGCTGTGATCCAGGCTGGCCTTCTGGAAATCCTGGACCGCCTTTTCGTATCCAAGGGCTGCTTCCTTATCTTTTTCCTGCTTATTAGCCACCGCAAGGTCGTAGGCGTTCTGGGCAATCTGCACTTCCCGCTCCAGATCCGTGCTGTCCACCACGGCCAGCACCTGTCCTTTTGTCACGGTATCACCCTCCTTCACATTCATAGCAGTGATTTCCGCATGAATATTGGACACCACATCCACGCTGTCTGTGCCTGATACAGGACCGCTTACCGTAAGCTTTTCCTGAACGTCCTGTTTGGCAAGGGGCATCACGGCAACCGGGATCCCCAGATCCTTCTTTCCTCCGGACATACGGGAGAACCCAAACAAAACCACTGCCGCCAGTACCAGGACCGTGATTATCTTGCGCTTACGGCTGAACCCCTTAAAGCGCCGGACGGGGTGAAATCCCCCCTCCGATGACCGGTGTCCGGTCTTTTGCTTTTGCTTTTTCTTCTTTTTCTTTCCGTTTCCTTCCTCCTCCGGAGCCATCAGCTCCTCCACACGACGGTCAATTTCCTCAGACTCTGAAATGCCTTCCAAAACCTGGATTTCCTCTAAATCACCAGCTTTTTTCTCTGTTCCCATGACTCCCTCCTTAATACCAGCGGATACTGTATTATTTATATTAATACAGTTATATCACATATGGCATACTTATACAACAAAAAATAAACATTTGCGCCATTGCTGTTCATTTAATAAGGCTATTATATAGGTTTGCCATAAATATTTCATCCTGTATTTTCATAACATTTCATAAATGAAAACGAAAGATTTACTTAAGGAAAGGGGCAACCATACAAAAAAACGGCAGGTCCCTGTAACACAGGTATTTCCTGCCGCCTTTGGCGGGCAGGGCATCTTCCTTTGCCCTACCCGCCTATTCTTACTTTGAAACCGATTCTTTCTCTAAATCAATTCCTTGGTCCGTTACCGTTACTCTGCTGCTTATTCTCTGCTCTGCTGCTTATTCCCTGCGCTGTTACCGATTCCCTACTCTGCTGCCGCTGCCCTAAGACGTTTCATCATCTCATCCACATCCGCCTTCTCAATCACCAGAGGCGGAACGAAACGGATGATATTGGTCCCGGCGCTGATTAACACCAGCTTCTGCTCCAGCAGCGCTTTTGACACAATGGGGCCTGCCGGTACAGAGAACTCCAGCCCCTGAATCAATCCCATTCCCCGGTGTGCCCTGATGCAATCCAGTTCCTTTGACAGCTCCTCCAGCTTCTCATAGAGATAGGCGCCAATCTCCTTTACATGTTCCGTGATACGGCGTTTCTCAAAAATATCAAGCACTGCGCTGGCTCCCGCCGTCACCAGCGGATTGCCGCCATAGGTGGTGCCGTGGTCGCCCGGAACCATTGCGCTGGCCGCCTTGCCCCATGCCAGGAAGGCACCTATGGGAAGCCCGTTTCCCAGCGCCTTGGCCACTGTCATCACGTCCGGCTTCACGCCGTAATGCTGCCAGGCAAACATTTCCCCGGAACGGCCCATGCCGCACTGGATTTCATCCAGTATAAGGAGCAGGTCATGTTCATCGCACAGGGCCCTGACCCCTTTTATGAATTCTTCCGTTGCAGGATAGATACCTCCCTCTCCCTGGATGGTCTCCATGATGACCGCACATGTCTTACTGTTAATCAGCTTCTTCACGCTGTCCAGGTCATTGAAATCAGCGAAGCGGATTCCCGGTATAAGAGGCTTAAAGGGCTCCTGGTAGTGGGCATTGCCGGTGACGGACAGGGCGCCCAGGCTCCTTCCATGGAAGGAATGGTTCATGGCAATGATTTCCCCGGTCATGTCCGGCTCCGCGTCCTCGCAGCCGTCGCAGCCGTCTCCCATGGTTTCATGAAGTTTGTTATAGTGATAGCGCTTTGCAATCTTAAGAGCCCCCTCAATGGCCTCGGTACCGCTGTTTGTGAAAAACACCTTATCCATATGGGATACCTGAAGCAGCTTCTCGCCAGCCTCAATGGAGGGCTGGTTGTAGAACAGATTGGAGATATGGGTCAGCTTGTGAAGCTGTTCCTCCACGGCCTTTGTATACTCCTCATCCCCATATCCCAGCGCCATGACCGCAATGCCAGCACCGAAATCCAGATACTCGTTTCCCTCTGTATCGTAGAGCTTCACTCCCTCCCCATGGTCAAACACCACAGGGAACCGGTTGTACACCTTATAAAGGGCCTGTTCTGCCCGTTCCATCAACTGTTTATCAGCCATGATAATACCTCTCATCTTCTTCGGAATTATAGATAGCGGTTCCAATACCCTTGTCAGTAAAGATTTCCAGCAGCAGGCAATGAGGAATACGCCCGTCCAGGATATGCACCCTGGATACGCCGTTTTTTATGGCGTTGATGCAGTTTTGAAGCTTGGGAAGCATACCGCCTCCCAGCATTCCGCTGTCCACAAAATTCTGGGCCTCCTCCACCGTCATCTCGGAGATAAGGGAGGACTTATCCTCATAATCCTTATACACGCCCTCCACATCCGTGAGAAAAGCAAGCTTTTCCGCCTCCACTGCCGTTGCAATGGCACAGGCCGCGTCATCCGCATTGATGTTATAGCTCAGGAAATCCTCATCAAAGCCTATGGGACAGATGATGGGCAGAAAATCCTTTTCCAGCAAATCATATATGATTTTGGGATTCACTTCCTCCACATCTCCCACAAACCCGATGTCCTCTCCGCCGGCGTATTTCTTACGGCATTTAAGCATCATGCCGTCCTTGCCGCTGATTCCCACCGCATTGATACCCAGCTCACTGACCAGCTGGACCAGGCTCTTATTGACTTTATTAAGGACCATCTCGGCAATCTCCATGGTGGGTTCGTCTGTAACCCTGAGTCCGTTCTTAAACTGGGCCTCCATTCCCACCTTGCCTACCCAGCGGCTGATCTCCTTCCCGCCTCCGTGCACAATGATGGGCTTAAAGCCTACCAGCTTAAGAAGCACCACATCCTGTATAACCTTTTTCTTCAGTTCCTCATCCACCATGGCGCTTCCGCCGTATTTTACCACCA
>OGYA01000275.1_pt1 | contig 42071 bp, 24 predicted proteins | sample 1576401 | NCBI WGS metagenome assembly OGYA01 (sample SAMEA3541485, study PRJEB24748) | human gut metagenome | biome: human gut; feature: human-associated habitat; material: faeces | place: China | collected 2012 | reverse complement strand
ATCTGATGCTGGCGCTGCGCACCTTTTTGCGCGATCAGGGCTGGTTTGATGAGCGCGGCATCGCAATTCCTAATCTGGCAGAACTGCTGGATCTGGTCGCGCTGGGGACAGTAGCGGACGTCGTGCCGCTGGACGCTAATAATCGCATTCTGACCTGGCAGGGGATGAGTCGCATCCGTGCCGGAAAGTGCCGTCCGGGGATTAAAGCGCTGCTGGAAGTGGCCAATCGCGATCCACAAAAACTCGCCGCCAGCGATTTAGGTTTTGCGCTGGGGCCACGTCTCAATGCTGCCGGGCGACTGGATGATATGTCCGTTGGTGTGGCGCTGTTGCTGTGCGACAACATCGGTGAAGCGCGCGTGCTGGCAAATGAACTCGATGCGCTAAACCAGACGCGAAAAGAGATCGAACAAGGAATGCAGGTTGAAGCCCTGACCCTGTGCGAGAAACTGGAGCGCAGCCGTGACACGCTACCCGGCGGGCTGGCAATGTATCACCCCGAATGGCATCAGGGCGTTGTCGGTATTCTGGCTTCGCGTATCAAAGAGCGTTTTCATCGTCCGGTTATCGCCTTTGCGCCAGCAGGTGATGGTACGCTGAAAGGTTCCGGTCGCTCCATTCAGGGGCTGCATATGCGTGATGCGCTGGAGCGATTAGACACACTCTACCCCGGCATGATGCTGAAGTTTGGCGGTCATGCGATGGCGGCGGGTTTGTCGCTGGAAGAGGATAAATTCGAACTCTTTCAACAACGGTTTGGCGAACTGGTTACTGAGTGGCTGGACCCTTCGCTATTGCAAGGCGAAGTGGTGTCAGACGGTCCGTTAAGTCCGGCCGAAATGACCATGGAAGTGGCGCAGCTGCTGCGCGATGCTGGCCCGTGGGGGCAGATGTTCCCGGAGCCGCTGTTTGACGGTCATTTCCGTCTGCTGCAACAGCGGCTGGTGGGCGAGCGTCATTTGAAAGTCATGGTCGAGCCGGTCGGCGGCGGTCCGCTGCTGGATGGTATTGCTTTTAATGTCGATACCGCCCTCTGGCCGGATAACGGCGTGCGCGAAGTGCAACTGGCTTACAAGCTCGATATCAACGAGTTTCGCGGCAACCGCAGCCTGCAAATTATCATCGACAATATCTGGCCAATTTAGCGTCATCTTCTCTATAAAAAAGAGCGTGGATTGGGTACAATCCCGCTCTTATCACCGCATTTTGACTAGCTCAATAAAAGAAATCAGACCATGTTTGAAATTAATCCGGTAAATAATCGCATTCAGGACCTCACGGAACGCTCCGACGTTCTTAGGGGGTATCTTTGACTATGACGCCAAGAAAGAGCGTCTGGAAGAAGTAAACGCCGAGCTGGAACAGCCGGATGTCTGGAACGAACCCGAACGCGCACAGGCGCTGGGTAAAGAGCGTTCCTCCCTCGAAGCCGTTGTCGATACCCTCGACCAAATGAAACAGGGGCTGGAAGATGTTTCTGGTCTGCTGGAACTGGCTGTAGAAGCTGACGACGAAGAAACCTTTAACGAAGCCGTTGCTGAACTCGACGCTCTGGAAGAAAAACTGGCGCAGCTTGAGTTCCGCCGTATGTTCTCTGGCGAATATGACAGCGCCGACTGCTACCTCGATATTCAGGCGGGGTCTGGCGGTACGGAAGCACAGGACTGGGCGAGCATGCTTGAGCGTATGTATCTGCGCTGGGCAGAATCGCGTGGTTTCAAAACTGAAATCATCGAAGAGTCGGAAGGTGAAGTGGCGGGTATTAAATCCGTAACGATCAAAATCTCCGGCGATTACGCTTACGGCTGGCTGCGTACAGAAACTGGCGTTCACCGCTTGGTGCGTAAGAGCCCGTTTGACTCCGGCGGTCGTCGCCACACGTCGTTCAGCTCCGCGTTTGTTTACCCGGAAGTTGATGACGATATCGATATCGAAATCAATCCGGCGGATCTGCGCATTGACGTTTATCGCGCGTCCGGCGCGGGCGGTCAGCACGTTAACCGTACCGAATCTGCGGTGCGTATTACTCACATCCCGACCGGGATCGTGACTCAGTGCCAGAACGACCGTTCCCAGCACAAGAACAAAGACCAGGCCATGAAGCAGATGAAAGCGAAGCTTTATGAACTGGAGATGCAGAAGAAAAATGCCGAGAAACAGGCGATGGAAGACAATAAATCCGACATCGGCTGGGGCAGCCAGATTCGTTCTTATGTCCTTGATGACTCCCGCATTAAAGATCTGCGTACCGGGGTAGAAACCCGCAACACGCAGGCCGTGCTGGACGGCAGCCTGGATCAATTTATCGAAGCAAGTTTGAAAGCAGGGTTATGAGGAACCAACATGTCTGAACAACACGCACAGGGCGCTGACGCGGTAGTCGATCTTAACAATGAACTGAAAACGCGTCGTGAGAAGCTGGCGAACCTGCGCGAGCAGGGGATTGCCTTCCCGAACGATTTCCGTCGCGATCATACCTCTGACCAATTGCACGCAGAATTCGACGGTAAAGAGAACGAAGAACTGGAAGCGCTGAACATCGAAGTTGCCGTTGCTGGCCGCATGATGACCCGCCGTATTATGGGTAAAGCCTCTTTCGTTACCCTGCAGGATGTGGGGGGCCGCATTCAGCTGTACGTTGCCCGTGACGATCTGCCGGAAGGCGTTTACAACGAGCAGTTCAAAAAATGGGACCTCGGCGACATCCTCGGCGCGAAAGGTAAACTGTTCAAAACCAAAACCGGCGAACTGTCTATCCACTGCACCGAGCTGCGTCTGCTGACCAAAGCACTGCGTCCGCTGCCGGACAAATTCCACGGCTTGCAGGATCAGGAAGCGCGCTATCGTCAGCGTTATCTGGATCTCATCTCTAACGATGAATCCCGCAACACCTTTAAAGTGCGCTCGCAGATCCTCTCTGGTATTCGCCAGTTCATGGTGAACCGCGGCTTTATGGAAGTTGAAACGCCGATGATGCAGGTGATCCCTGGCGGTGCCGCTGCGCGTCCGTTTATCACCCACCATAACGCGCTGGATCTCGACATGTACCTGCGTATCGCGCCGGAACTGTACCTCAAGCGTCTGGTGGTCGGTGGCTTCGAGCGTGTATTCGAAATCAACCGTAACTTCCGTAACGAAGGTATTTCCGTACGTCATAACCCAGAGTTCACCATGATGGAACTCTATATGGCTTACGCAGATTACAAAGATCTGATCGAGCTGACCGAATCGCTGTTCCGTACTCTGGCACAGGATATTCTCGGTAAGACGGAAGTGACCTACGGCGACGTAACGCTGGACTTCGGTAAACCGTTCGAAAAACTGACCATGCGTGAAGCGATCAAGAAATATCGCCCGGAAACCGACATGGCGGATCTGGATAACTTCGACTCTGCGAAAGCGATTGCTGAATCTATCGGCATCCACGTTGAAAAGAGCTGGGGTCTGGGCCGTATCGTTACCGAGATCTTCGAAGAAGTGGCAGAAGCACATCTGATTCAGCCGACCTTCATTACTGAATATCCGGCAGAAGTTTCTCCGCTAGCGCGTCGTAACGACGTTAACCCGGAAATCACAGACCGCTTTGAGTTCTTCATTGGTGGTCGTGAAATCGGTAACGGCTTTAGCGAGCTGAATGACGCGGAAGATCAGGCGCAGCGCTTCCTGGATCAGGTTGCCGCGAAAGACGCAGGCGACGACGAAGCGATGTTCTACGACGAAGATTATGTCACCGCACTGGAACACGGCTTACCGCCGACAGCAGGTCTGGGAATTGGTATCGACCGTATGGTAATGCTGTTCACCAACAGCCATACCATCCGCGACGTTATTCTGTTCCCGGCGATGCGTCCGGTAAAATAAGCATTACGTTATGCTCACAACCCCGGCAAATGTCGGGGTTTTTTAATTGTGCTGCGCGAAAGCAGACAACAATTTTCTTGCTTCACTATTGGCTGCCTGCATCACCATCCACGGACTGAACGCCCACGGCGTGGCATCAATACCGCGTAATACATCTGCTAAATCACACCATTGATAATCCATCACTTCATCATCGTTGATCTGTAACGCACTGGTGGTGCGTGCGGCAAATACCGGACACACTTCATTTTCCACAATGCCATTCGGATCGGTGGCGCGATAGCGAAAGTCAGGATAGATAGATTCAGGAGGCGTAATTTCCACGCCAAGCTCATAACGGCAACGGCGGATCACTGCGTCTTCGTTGCTTTCTCCCTGTTGTGGGTGCCCACAAACCGAGTTAGTCCACACGCCAGGCCATGCTTTTTTGCTCAGTGCGCGGCGGGTAACTAATAATTGCCCCTTGGCATTAAACAGCCAACTGGAGAACGCGAGATGTAAGAGGGTGTCTGCCGTGTGTGCGGCATACTTTTCCAGCGTACCCGTGGGAACTCCCTGTGCATTCAATAAAATGACATGTTCCGTTTGCATAATTTCTCACATGTAATTCTGATCACTCATCATTATAGATAATTGAAGAGTGAAATGATTAACCAAGTGAGCGTTTATCGACAACCGCCCGTTTTGAGCGGATGTCGACAGGTAAAACCATTTAAAAAAGCAGCATCATATATTTGAAGCGACTTTCAATGGCCATTGCAACACAGTCAGAAATGACAGGAATAGAGAGAGTAAAAAGCAACAACAGACTGAATATAGCGCGCATTAAAAGATTCATATTATTCTCCATGCTCATTTTTCTTCAGCTTGCGCATCAGAAGCCACATACGTACTGTCCTGACTTTTAAATCTTTATCAGAGACGGATTCCTTCACCAGATCAGCATGATGCTGATAGCCATTAAAGAAGACGTTCAGCACAACGGCGCTAAGGGTTGCGAGCATAATGCCGCTATGCAGCAACGGTTGCAGTACGGCCGGTAACTTAGAAAAGAAATCGTGAGAGAGCGTCGGAGTCATGCCAACGCCGAGACTGATCGCCACAATATAGAGGTTGTAACGGTTGGTGGTGTAGTTACAGCGCGACAGAATTCGAATCCCTGTCGCCAGTACCATGCCGAACATCACCAGCCCAGCGCCGCCCAGCACAAATTGCGGAATGGAGGCGACCAGCACCGCCATTTTTGGCACCATGCCAAACAGGATTAATATAATTCCCGAAGAAATACACACCCAGCGGCTATGAACGCGCGTCACGCTAACCAGGCCAACGTTTTGTGAAAATGACGTGTGGGGGAAGCTGTTAAACGTTCCGCCTATCATTGTCCCTACGCCATCGACACGCAGCCCGCGAATAATATCGTGTGAAGAGAGTTTACGACCAACTATTTCACCCAGTGCCAGGAACATCCCCATCGACTCGATAAACACGATGAATAACACGGCAGTCATGGTCAGAATGGAAACGGGATCGAAAATCGGCATACCAAATGACATCGGCGTGACAATCGCAAACCATGAAGCATCATGTAGCCCGGATAAATTGACTTCATTCATCATCCACGAAAGTAAAAAGCCAAATACAATCCCCAGTAATACGGCGACGTTGGACATAAATCCTTTCGCATAGCGAGTAATGAGCAAGATAAAAATTAAGACGGCAAAGGAGATACCTAAATAAACGGGATTACCATATTGCGGATTCCCTTTACCTCCGGCGGCCCAGTCAATACCCACCTGAATGATGCTAAGCCCGATAGAAGTAATCACCACACCGGTAACCAGTGGCGGGAATAAAGGCATCAAGCGACCGATAAGTGGCGCTAATAATGTGGTGATAAAACCCGCGGCGATAGTGGCACCGAATATCCCCAGCAGGCCGATATCCGGGTTCATGCCAATGGCTATCATTGGTGTTACAGCGGCGAAGGTCACTGACATAATCACCGGCAGGCGGATCCCCATAAAGCGGCCGATACCGATACATTGCAATAATGTGACGATCCCGCAGCAAAAGAGATCCGAGCTAATGAGCATCGCAATAGCTTCTTTTGAGAGGCCTAGTCGGTCACCAATCATAAGAGGAACAGCGACTGCACCTGCGTACATGACAAGGACGTGTTGCAGACCGAGTATGATCAGCTTTCCTGGTGATAATATGCGGTCAACCTCATCAGTTGGGCGGTCTTGCCCAGAAGATGAGGGAAGTTGGGAATCTATGGCGCTCATCAGTGTTTCTCCTTTCGCCCGCCAGAGTAAAAAGCAACCGTTTACGTTAATGAAACTGTCTAAACACATGCTCGTGGAGTGCCAGTTTTTGCGAGGAAGGGGAGTTAGAGACAGGAATTGCGGAGGCAATCACATAATCGTGGTTAAACCACGAAAATGAGAAGAGAACCTGACAATGGAATTATCTGTAATTTTCTCATATTGATATTTCATTAATCATTCTGGCATGTCGCACTCTCGCATTTAATCGTTTTTATCTGGATAGCGCTCTTTTGGTCGGCAATGTTGAAGTAATGAAAGCGGCACAGATTGAGGGGCAATAATTTGAACTCAGTCGCAAAATTATAATTAAATCGGTCATGCTACCTAATATATGCCCGTTTATTGCATCGCGAAATTTGAGAAGACATAACTCATTAAATGAAAGGGATGCAAATGAATAAGTTTATCGCTGCTGAAGCTGCGGAATGTATAGGCTGTCATGCTTGTGAAATTGCCTGTGCGATGGCACATAATCAAGAAAACTGGCCGCTGAGTCACAGTGACTTTCGACCGCGTATCCACGTTGTAGGGAAAGGCCAGGCTGCGAATCCGGTGGCCTGCCATCACTGCAACAATGCCCCTTGCGTTACGGCTTGTCCGGTTAATGCTCTGACTTTCCAGCCCGATAGCGTACAACTGGACGAGCAAAAATGTATTGGTTGTAAAAGATGCGCAATCGCTTGCCCCTTTGGCGTCGTTGAGATGGTCGATACGATTGCGCAGAAATGCGACCTTTGTAACCAGCGCAGTTCCGGCACGCAAGCCTGTATTGAAGTCTGCCCAACACAGGCGTTACGGCTGATGGACGATAAAGGGTTGCAGCAGATAAAGGTGGCCCGCCAGCGCAAAACGGCAGCAGGAAAAGCGTCATCAGACGCTCAGCCATCTCGCAGTGCAGCGTTGCTCCCCGTTAACTCGCGTAAAGGCGCAGATAAAATTTCAGCGAGTGAACGGAAAACCCACTTTGGCGAAATCTATTGCGGGCTGGATCCACAACAAGCGACTTATGAGAGTGACCGCTGTGTTTATTGCGCCGAAAAAGCTAACTGCAACTGGCATTGCCCGCTGCATAACGCTATTCCGGATTACATCCGTCTGGTGCAGGAAGGAAAGATTATTGAAGCGGCAGAACTTTGCCACCAGACCAGTTCCTTACCAGAAATCTGCGGCAGGGTATGTCCACAGGACCGTCTTTGTGAAGGCGCATGTACTTTGAAAGATCACTCTGGCGCAGTCTCTATCGGGAATCTGGAACGCTACATCACCGATACCGCGCTGGCGATGGGCTGGCGTCCCGATGTCAGCAAAGTTGTTCCCCGTATCGAAAAAGTGGCGGTGATTGGCGCTGGGCCTGCAGGGTTAGGGTGTGCTGATATTCTGGCGCGCGCAGGAGTTCAGGTTGATGTCTTTGATCGCCATCCAGAAATTGGCGGTATGCTGACTTTTGGCATTCCTCCTTTCAAACTCGATAAAACGGTATTAAGCCAGCGGCGAGAGATATTCACCGCAATGGGAATCGACTTTCATCTTAACTGTGAAATTGGCCGCGATATTACCTTTAGCGATTTAACTTCTGAATATGATGCAGTTTTCATCGGCGTGGGGACTTACGGGATGATGCGAGCAGATCTGCCGCATGAAGATGCGCCCGGTGTCATTCAGGCTCTACCGTTCCTGACTGCCCATACCCGCCAGCTCATGGGGTTGCCGGAGTCTGCAGAGTATCCGCTGACGGATGTGGAAGGTAAGCGAGTCGTGGTATTGGGCGGTGGCGATACGACCATGGATTGTTTGCGGACTTCCATCCGCCTCAATGCCGCCAGCGTGACCTGCGCGTATCGTCGTGATGAAGTCAGTATGCCGGGCTCGCGCAAAGAGGTGGTCAATGCGCGCGAGGAAGGTGTCGAGTTTCAGTTCAATGTTCAGCCGCAATATATCGCTTGTGACGAAGATGGGCGTTTAACTGCGGTGGGCCTGATTCGTACCGCCATGGGTGAGCCGGGGCCGGATGGTCGCCGTCGTCCTCGTCCGGTAGCGGGTTCAGAGTTTGAATTGCCCGCCGATGTTCTCATTATGGCCTTTGGTTTCCAGGCGCATGCCATGCCGTGGTTGCAGGGCAGCGGAATTAAACTCGATAAATGGGGCCTGATTCAAACCGGTGACGTCGGGTATTTACCTACCCAGACGCATCTGAAAAAAGTCTTTGCTGGTGGTGATGCAGTTCATGGCGCGGATCTGGTTGTCACTGCAATGGCCGCAGGAAGGCAGGCGGCGCGCGATATGTTAACTCTGTTTGATACGAAGGCATCGTGATGAAATCGTTAATTATCGTTAATCCGGCTGACTGTATTGGCTGCCGTACTTGTGAAGTAGCCTGTGTGGTCGCTCACCCTTCAGAACAGGAGTTGAATGCCGATGTCTTTTTACCCCGGCTGAAGGTACAGCGACTGGACAGCATCAGTGCGCCGGTGATGTGCCATCAGTGTGAAAACGCCCCTTGTGTTGGCGCTTGCCCCGTGGGGGCGCTGACGATGGGCGAGCAGGTGGTGCAGACCAATTCTGCCCGTTGTATTGGCTGTCAGAGTTGCGTCAGTGCGTGCCCGTTTGGAATGATCACCATTCAGTCGTTGCCGGGGGATACCCGGCAACAAATCGTGAAATGCGATCTCTGTGAACAGCGGGAAGAGGGGCCAGCCTGCGTTGAATCTTGCCCAACACAGGCGCTGCAGTTGCTTACTGAAAGAGAACTCAGGCGAGTCCGCCAGCAGCGTATTGTTGCCAGCGGTGAGAATCCTCTGTGAAAGAAATCTCCGCGCTGAAAGGCGCGGAGAATCTATTAGATTGCCCAACCACCCGCGTAAAATGCGACCAGTGCGGCAGTAATGATCACCGTACCAATATTCAGCTTTTGCCATTCGCGTGCAAAGACGCGGCCTACGACCAGTGTCACAAAGCCCAGCATAATACCGGTAACGATATTACAAGTCAGAACGATGAACACGGCACACACCAGGCCAGCCATAGCGTCAATAAAATCATTGAAATCCAGCTTCGAGACGTTACTTAACATCAGCAAACCTACGTACATCAGAGCGGGTGCAGTGGCGTAACCAGGGATCAAAAATGACAGCGGTGATAAGAACAGAATCAGCAGGAATAACGCCCCCACTACGGTTGCGGTTAACCCTGTTTTACCCCCGGCGGCGGTTCCTGCCGCTGATTCGATATAAACCGCTGCGGGCGCTGCGCCCACCAGGCCGGAGAATATTGAACTTACTGAGTCACTGGTCAGGGCTTTGCCGCCGTTGATGATCTGGTTGTCTTTATCCAACAAATTCGCCTGACCGGCGACGGCACGGATGGTACCAGTGGCGTCGAACACTGCGGTCATCACCAATGCCAGTACACTCGGAAGTACAGTTGGCTGGAGTGCGCCCATAATATCGAGGCTGAAAATCAGAGACTTACCATCTTCGCCAGTCAGGCTTGGCATCGCCACCAGACCGTGGTATTTCACCGCTGGATCAAAGATTAAGCCGATGATCGAGATGGCAATAATCACCAACAAGATCCCGCCGGGTACGCGGCACTTTTCCAGACCGAAGATGACCGCCAGCCCCAGCAAGCTCATCATCACCGGGAAGGAGGTAAACGCACCGAGCGCCACTGGCAAGCCTTCAATCGGGTTTTTGATAACCATTCCCACACCGTTAGCAGCAATCAGCAGCAGAAACAGCCCGATACCGATACCTGTACCGTGAGCGATCCCCATCGGTAAATTACGTAAGATCCAGGTACGCACACCGGTTACGGAAATGGCGGTGAAGATGACTCCCATCAGAAAGACCGCGCCCAGTGCGACAGGAACGCTAATTTGTTGCCCGAGTACCAGACTGAATGCGGTAAACGCCGTCAAGGAAATCGCGCAACCAATCGCCATTGGCAAATTGGCCCATAATCCCATCAGCAACGAGCCGAAGCCCGCGACCAGACAGGTGGCAACAAACACAGCTGCGGGAGGAAAACCTGCTTTGCCCAGCATTCCCGGAACGACGATAACGGAATAAACCATGGCCAGAAAGGTTGTTAAGCCAGCCAGTACTTCCTGACGAACGGTACTGCCACGAGCGGTAATTTTAAAATAATTATCCAGCGCGCCCTGCGGCTTTGGTGCGTCCGGTGTTTGTAGGATGTCTCCAGACATAATGATGTCCTCACGAGGATGTTAAAGTTTTATTATTAGTTGCGTTCGTACGCCAGACGACCATCAACGTAGGTGCGGTAGATCGAACGGTCATCGCCCAACGTCATCATCACGAACAATTTGTCGACTAAAGAAACAGAGTTGTCATAGCGCAGCTGCTGTAGCGGAGTGGCGGTGGGTTCCATCACCACGAAATCAGCCTCTTTGCCAGGTAAAAAGTTGCCAATTAAATCGTCAAGGCCCAGAGATTTCGCTCCGCCGAGCGTGGCCAGGTAAAACGCTTCATATGCCGAGAGGCGATAGCCTTGTAATTGCAATACTTTGTAGGCTTCGTTCAGCGTTTGCAGCATGTTGAAAGTTGTTCCGGCACCGATATCCGTTCCCATGCCCACTTTAACTTTCTTCTGCCATGCTTTTTTCAAGTTGAATAAGCCGCTGCCGAGGTAAAGGTTGGAGGTCGGACAGAAAGCAATGCTGGATTTGGTTTCGCTGAGACGATCCCACTCTTTTTCTTCGAGATGGACGCAGTGAGCAAAGACACAGTTTTTACCGGTCAGGCCGTACTGATGGTAAACATCCAGATAGCCATCATGGTCAGGATAAAGTTCTTTCACCCAGGCAATTTCATCTTTGTTTTCACAGAGATGGGTATGTACCCACGTATCCGGATATTCTTCTTTCAGGCGTTTCGCCATCGCCATCTGTTCAGGAGATGAGGTAGGGGCGAAGCGTGGCGTAATCGCATACAACAGACGACCATTTTTGTGCCAGCGTTCGATCAGCTCTTTGCTTTGGTGATAGCTGCTTTCGGCAGTGTCGAGCAGATAATCCGGTGCGTTGCGGTCCATCATCACCTTACCGGCAATCATACGCATATTGATATGACTGGCGGCTTCAAACAGCGCATCAACGGATTGCGGATGAACAGTGCCAAACACCAGAGCCGTGGTGGTTCCGTTACGTAAAAGCTGCTTGATGAAGAACGCCGACATTTCGCGGGCGTACTCTAAATCCTCATAACGACGTTCAGTAGGGAAGGTGTGTTTATTCAACCACTCCAGCAATTGTTCACCATAGGCCCCCACCATTTCACTTTGCGGATAATGGATATGTGTATCGACAAAGCCCGGTACTATCAGTTTGCCGCGATAGTCGCGCACGCGAATAGTGTCAGGAATTTGATGCTTTCCGTCTTCCCATTCGCCAAACCATTCCACTTTTCCCTGTTTAATGAGTAATAAACCATCCTCAATAAACCGCAGCGCAGAGGCAATCTCCTCTGGGTTATCGACTGTACGGGTGACATCAATAAAACTGCCTCGTACCGCTTTTAACGTGTGTTCTCCTGACATCATTGACTCCTTTACTGTTAATCCATCTCTTCCGCTGAGGTAATACCAGGCAGAACGTTTTCCTGTCGGTAGCCACCAGGGAGGATAATATTTAATAAAATCGCAGTTAACCCGCCAGCACAAATAGGGTTTTCAACTAGTACATAAATAGAGGCTGGCAATATTTTAAAAATTTCGGGATCGTAGGAGACGCCAAGCCCTAAACCTAAAGAAGTGGCGACAATAAGTGTTTCTCGGCGCTTTAAACCGTTGGTGATGATGATGCGAATCCCTGCGATGGCAATCATGGAAAACATCAACGTCATTGCGCCTCCCAGAACTGCCGAGGGAATGGTCGTGAAGAAGCCGCCAATCATCGGAAATAAGCCGAGGATAACCAGCATTACCGCGATGGTTCGCCCGACATAACGTGAAGCGACGCCAGTCATCTGAATAACCCCATTATTTTGCGCAAACGTGGTTAAGGGTAATGATCCGACAGCGGAGGCGATAACAGAAACCAGACCGTCTGCCAGCACGCCGCCTTTCAGTCGGGACTGATACTCTTCCCCCTGAATGGGGCGGCGGGAAACCATTGCCGTGGCGGTGATATCGCCGACAGCTTCCAGCACGCTAAGCAGATAAATCGTGCCAACCACCAGGAACTGATGGAAGCTAAAACTAAAGCCGTATTTGAACGGATGTGGGATGGTGATTAACGGCAAATTGCGCATACTGCTGAAATCCACCATGCCCAGGCATAACGATGCGATATAGCCGACACATAGCCCAATGGCGATCCCTCCCATGCGTAGCAACGGACTGCGACAGCAGTTAAAGCCGATCACCACAATCAAAACCAATAAACCAACGCCGAGATGTTCGTAATTGCCGAATGTACCGCTGCTTTTGGCTGCAAATCCTCCACCAAAATCGATAATGCCGACTTTAATCAGGCTTAAGCCGATCATCAGCACCACAATGCCGCTGACGGTAGGCGTAATAACCCGACGTAAATAGGGCAGGATAAAAGAAGAGCCGACAACCAGAAATGCGCCAACGAAGGAGACGCCGAGGAGCGACGACATGATTAACTCTTCGTGAAAACCGTCGCTTTTCATGCTGCTGCCCAGCGCAATCATGACCGTAACAAATGAAAAATTGACTGACTGAATTGAGAGTAGGCCAGAACCGACGATGCCATAGCGGTTTACTTGTAACCAGGTACCAATACCAGAGGCGATCATCGCCATTGAAACAAGATAGGCAGTTGTTTCAGCGGAAAGCTGTAAGGCCGCACCCACGATTAACGCGGGGGTTACCATCGGAACGAAAATTGCCAACAGATGGGTAATGGCACCAACGAGAGCCTGATGAAAGGGAGGGCGATCCTCCAGTTCAAATATAAGGTCAGAACCTGCATGGTTTATATCAGACATCCCTTCACTCCTTTTAAAGTAAATTTGATCATCTGAATCAGTAAAATAAATTCCCACGAATTTGGGGCGCAGGACGCCTTGAGAACGGCTTATCTCATTTTCGCAGTCACTATTTGGTCGTCGTTCAAACAGAGAAACAGGCCGCCGAAGCGGCCATTTATTACTTATATTTTTTCCAGCGCGGTGAGTATTTTCTCCGGTGTGAAATGCCATTCGCGTAACCAGATGCCGCAGGCATCGTGAATTGCGGTAGCAATCGCCGGAGCTGCGCCATTTACACCGATTTCCGAGATCGATTTCGCCCCGAACGGGCCGACTTTATCGTCGCTCGGCACCAGCACAGCGCGGAAATCACGCGGAATATCGCCTATTTTCGGTGCGCCATAACTGCGTAAATCACGCGTTAACGGGTGACCTTCGGCGTCATAAATGATTTCTTCGCTCATACTGTGGCCGATAGCACGTAGGGTAGCACCGTAGATTTGTCCCAACGCTAACTCTGGATTGACCGGTGTACCGCAGTCCAGCAAGGCGTAGAATTTATCCAGGCGGATTTCACCCGTACGCGTGTTGACGGCAACTTCAGCGAAGTTCGCGCCATACGGGAAGGCGAAATCAGGCGTGATATAACTGCCAGTTCCCACCAGTGAACCAAAGCCGGTGCCGGTTTCGCCTTTATGGGCAATATCCCCGAAACTAACTTCGCCTTTCTTGCCGCGTACGACGCCCGGCGTTGCTAGTTGGACATCTGCCACTGGCTCACCCAACATTTGCGCACCGTGGAACAGAATTTTCTCCCGCAGATTTTCTGCTGCCAAACGCGCCGCGTTACCCGAGAAGCAAGTACCGGACGAGGCATATGCGCCTTTATCAAACAACGCATGATCGGTATCACCGGAGATAACATGCACGTCCTGCGGTGGGCAGTGCAGCACTTCTGCTGCCAGTTTCGTCACTACAGTATCCAGACCAGTACCAATATCCGCACCGCCAGAATGAACGATAAAGGTGCCGTCCGATTCCAGTTTGATCATGCAGTTAGCCTGATCGATATCCGGGATACCCGATTTCTGCATGATAATGGCGACGCCGCGACCGATGTGCCAGTCACCATTTTGCGGTTTCGGTGACGACCATTGGATCATCTCGCGACCCTGACGCAGGATCTCTTCCAGTGCACAGCTGGCGGCGGAAGGAACGGAGGTCGGCGCTTTACCTTCACCGATTGCACCGAGAATTTTCAGCTCTTGCCCTTCGTGTACCCGGTTACGTTCGATAATTTCCAGTTGGTCGATCTGTAACTGTTCAGCCAGTTCCGCTAATGCCATGGTGATAGCGAAGTTACCTTTCGGTGCGCCATAGCCCTGATAAGCACCATTTGGGCAAATGTTGCTGTAGTAGGTGGTGACCTGGAAATCGACGTTATCGCACGGATATAACGGCAGCGACAGCGCCGGTCCGTTACACGGTACGGTGAGTGAGTGGTTGCCGTAAGGGCCAGTGTTGGCGCGGAAATCCATCTTCACTGCCGTCAGGCGACCATCTTTTTTCGCTCCCAGTTTGACGGTGACTTTCGCGACGTGACGAGAGGTGTTAGCAATAAACTCTTCTTCACGGGTGTAGCGGAACAGTACCGGACGCCCGGTCACGCAGGTTGCCCAGGCGCACACTTCTTCCAGCAGGATGTCCTGTTTGGAACCAAAACCGCCGCCAACTCGCTCTTTAATGACATGAACTTTATGCTGTTTCATGCCCACGAGGCGCGCGACCTGGCGGCGTAAGTGCCATGGTACCTGGGTGGAGGCGTGGATAACCAGACGATCGCCGTCCATACGAGTAAAGCAGATATGTGTTTCAGTCGGGCACTGCTGCGCTTGCGTTGAGTTATAGGTTCGCTCAATGATCACATCGGCATCGGCAAAGCCTTTGTCCATATCGCCAATATGACCATGAATACTGGCGGCGATATTTTTGCGAGGGCGAGAACCGATCGGGAAGTTGATGATCATATGCTCGCCGCGCTGGGCTGCATGGCTGTTATCGTCTTCCAGAGTATCTGGCGCACCAGCAACATACACCACCGGTTCATCGTGCACGACAGGCGCATCTTTCGCCATTGCTTCGTCGATCGACATTACCGGCTTAAGCACTTCATATTCAACGTCGATGAGCTTCAGTGCTTCGAGCGCAATTTCTTCACTTTCTGCGACGACCGCAGCAACACGATCGCCGACGTGACGCATTTTCTTGCCGAACATACGGCGGTCAAGCGGTGACGGTTCCGGTGCGCTCTGACCACCCGGGGTATAGTAGATATCCGGGCAATTCAGGTGAGTAATAACGTGAACGACGCCCGGTAAGGCTTCAGCTTTGCTGACATCCAGATGAGTAATCAGTGCGTGAGCGTGTGGGCTACGTAACATTTTAATGACGCAGGCGTCAGCCGTTACGCGGTCTTCAACATAGCAGGGTTTCGCCTGCACCATTTTCGCGGCATCAGTTTTAGGATAATGCTTACCAATGACTTCTAGGTCGTCACGGAAAGTCGGAGCGATATCAATGGTGGCCTGCGGATTATTTTTACGTGCAACCGCCAGTTCAATGACCTGATAGTATTGCTGCCAGCCAGCATCGCGGCTGAACAAACCAGAAAGCGCGTCGTCGATCTCTTCGCGGGTAGGTGCGGCGATGCGATCGAGAAGATCGGTGATAATCAGAGCTGCAGCTGGATCGTTATAACCAGACTGCACCACGCCAACATCAACCATTGCCTGTTGAACCAGACTTAACTCGTTCCATTTGCCCAGAGATTCTGCGGTACGAATATCTGCCTTCTCTAACTGTGCGGCAATAAGCAAGGACGCGTTAACGATATTACCGTTAAAGATTATTGCGTCAGAACCGGCAAACCCGAAACCATCATCACTGTTGCGTACAGAGTGCATTCCCATGTTAAACAACAGCTTTTGCACGTTTTCGCCTGGATTAACGGTTAGCTCCTGAGGCGCGCCATTTAAAGTAAAGTGGATGATCATACGGCTTCCTCCCCAGCCTGTTGGCAGTCGGCATACAGGTCGGCTACCAGAACTCCCGTGATATAGCGTTTATAGGCCACGCTGCCCCGCAAATCTTCCTGCGGGAAAATGGCGTTGGCGACAGCCTGTTCAAGTGCATTGCCTTCCAGATTTTGTTTTTCGACATCATGCAGACGCAGTGCTTTACTGGCGACGCCATCCAGCGCAATTCGCATACCGTCGTGGTCTGTCATTGCAACGGCTGCCGTCACGACGGTTAAACCTGCCTGAGAACGGCTAATTTTGCGGGTCGCACAGGTGCGATACGGATCTTTAATGATAATTTCGGTTAGCAGGCGATCGCATGGGCAGGCTAGGTAGTCCTCGATTGACAGCGTTTCGCCGTTGCCAAAAACCAGTTCAGCATCCAGTGCCAATAGGACGGGAAGCAGCACCGACTCTTCCTGGCGGGCGGCGATTTCACCACCAATGGTCGACTGATTACGAACATGGCGTGAGTAAACAAAACCGAGGGCTTCACGCAGCGCTGCAGGAATAAATCGCGCATCACGCAGTGGCTGCAAGCGAGACATTGCGCCAATCCGCAGTGCACCGTTATCCCAGTCAACCCAGTCCAGTTCCAGATCCTGTAAGGAAATGGCAATCTTTTTATCGGTACGGGTTGGTGTAGCATTGAGTTTGCTGCCCCCGGCGAACCAGACGGCTTCATCCTGGTAGCGGCGCTTCAGTTCCAGCGCCTGTTCGACAGAGTCGGGCCTGAAAAATTGTTCAATCATCTTCTTTCCTTATTTAACCCTCTTCCCTGCGGGAAGAGGGCATCTGTCATTTATGCCAGCGCATCCATCCGACGCCACATACTGGCAGCGGCTTTTCTGGCTTGTGCATAAATGGAATCGCAATCGAAGTTAAACTGACGGTCTTCATAGACCATCACACCATTGACCATCACGCTGTGAACGCTGCCTGAGCCCATACCGAAAGCGATATGCCCGGCGATATTGTCTGCCAGCAGCGGCGTCGGCGAGTTGTAATCGCAAATGGTTAAATCAGCTTTGTAACCGGCTTCCAGAAGCCCAAATTTCGCGCCAAAGTTGCGGCTCATCAGTTCGTTACCGTTAGTCAGGGCTTTGGCAAAACTGTCAGGCCACAGCGGACCACCCGCATCGCGATGTTTAAAGAAGGCAAATTTCATCTCTTCAAACATGTCCGAACCAATGCCGTCCGTTCCCAACGCCAGATTGCGGATGTCGCTAAGGTGATGGTTGTAGCCGACATGGTTGTTCATGTTTGAACGGGCGTTATGCACCAGGAACGCATCGCGCTGATTGAGTAGGGTGATGTCATCTTTCGACAAGTACAGCCCATGAGCGACCAGCGTTTTGCTGTCGATGAGATCGAATTGCGCCAGTCGTGCCAGCAGGTCTTTGCCGTACCAGTGGTGACTGTAGGAAACGTCGTAAAGGTCTTCCGCAGCGTGAATATGCAAACCACGGCCTGTGGCTTTCACGGCTTCACGCAGCATCTCCAGACCGGCATCCGGCACGGTAAACGGCGCGTGAGCACCGATATGTGCTTCCACCAGATACGGCTCGCTTGTCGCTTTCTTCGCCTCATCAATCAAACGGGCGAAACGGATGTTTTCTTCTACACCTTCCTGCAACTCTTTGATGCCGTTGTTACGGTCAGTAGTTTCAAAACAGGTCATCGCGCGCAGGCCAACTTTTAAAAATGCGTCGCGCAATGTGGAGAGCGACCCGCCGATATACGCCGGAGAGGCATGGTGATCGATAACCGATGTACATCCGCTCTTAATCGCTTCCAGGGAACAAATCAGTCCGCTGTAATAGAGCGACTCTTCATCAAGGGCGCGATCGAGCCGCCACCAGAGATTTTTCAGCGTTGAGATGAAATCCGGGCAAGGGGCGATGTTTGCCATAATTCCGCGGGAAAGCCCCGAGTAAAAATGGTTGTGCGAGCAGACAATCCCTGGCATCACAATCCGGCCATGCATCTCTTTGAAGCTGGCGTCGGGGTAGCGTTGCGTCAGGGCATCGCCGATAGCGACAATCACATCGTTTTCGATGGCGATATCAACGCCTTCCTGCACTTTTGCCGGGTGTAGCTGTACCGCAGTGACATTCTTCAGAATCAACATGATTACACCTCCACGCGGCCCAGCAGATAATGATGATGCTGGTGGACATGGCTGATGATGCGGCACATATCGTTCAGCTCCGGTGGTACGTTGTTAAACTGACCTTTGCTGTCGATGTTTAACACCCAGCTTTGGTTATTCAGACGTACTCGTACCCGGCAATCTTCCACAAGGAAGCCTGGGTTGCTGCTGTTATCAAAGTCTTGCGCCAGGCTGAAGACGGTGATTTTGTCTTTGTACGGTTTACCGTTCCACGGACAGAACTGAGCGCAGTTGCCGCATTCGTTACAGTAAGCGTCGAGGTGCAGCGTCTGGAAACGGTTCTGGAAGCCTGGGACCGCAATGGAGACGTTGGCGCGGTTCGGGCAGACATCCACACACTTGCTGCAAACGTAGTTACATTCGAGGCAGCGAGCGGCTTCCTGGGCGACAAACGCGTCACGATCGTCACTGTTCACCAGCGTGATAGAGATATCGCCTTTACGTTGATAGATTTCCGCTGGATTGACGTTGTTCCAGTATTTATCGTTCTGGTGGGAACGGATATTTTCCCGACTAAGGATGGCATCGGTCGCCCGACGCGCGGTTCCGACAGCAGCGACAATGGAGGATGGTCCGCGCTGTACGTCGCCGATCATAAAGACGTCAGTCAGACGAGTTTCGCCATTATGGTCGACGTCTGGCCAGCCGTTTTTGTCCAGCGGCACGCCCATCGCATTCAGGGCTTCAGTATCCTGCTGTTCACCAATGGCGGTGATCAGGCTGTCTACAAGCAGTGTTACTGTTTCATTGGTTTCAACCGGACGACGACGACCTTTCTCATCCGGTTCGCCAAGCGACATAACGCGCAAGGTTAAGGTGCCATCAGCATCGAAACGTTCCGGATTATTCAGGAAACGGAACTCTACGCCGTCGTGCAACGCTTCTTCATACTCTTCGTGCCATGCGGGCATCTCTTGTAGTGAACGACGGTAAACGATCGTTGCTTTTTCTACGCCTGGAACGCGTAACGCCGCACGAGCGCAGTCCATTGCGGTGTTACCCGCCCCGACAACGACCACATGTTTGCCCAGCTTGAGCGCTGTACCCTTGTTGTATTCACGCAGGAAGGGGAGTGATTTCCAGACATTTTGGTTGTCGCCCGCCAGTTTCACACCGCTATTTTTATCAGTGCCGGTGGCAATCAGAACATAGTGGAAGCCCTGATTTTTTAACTGCTCAATGGTTAAATCGGGTGAGCAGCCATACTCAAATTTCACGCCGTGAGCGGCAACAAAATCGATATCGTGCTGAATTAACTCTGCAGGAATACGGAACTGAGGAATGATATTTTTCACCACGCCGCCCGCATTGGCTTCGCGTTCAAACAGCGTAACCGGATGGCCCGCTCTGGCAAGGAAGTAACCTGCTGCCAGACCCGCCGGACCTGCACCAATCACGGCAACCGGATGGCGTGAACCAGAACCGGCTGGTTTGTGCCAGCGTTGCTTATATTCATCCCAACCTTTTTCCAGCGCGACTTTTTTCAGTTCGCGGATATTCAGCGCACTGTCGTAATCCAGGCGGGTACAGTTGTATTGGCACTGGTGATCGCAAATATGACCGGTAATGGCGGGCAGGGCGTTGCGTTGGTAGATAAGTTCCAGCGCGTCGGCATAGCGGTGTTCGCCAAGCAGACGGATGTATTCCGGAATATCTTGCTTGATAGCGCAGGCAGTAACACAGGGGGCAACGTAGCAGTCGGTCAGCGGCAGGTCTTCTGCCACTTCAATACGCTCTTCTGGCTTCCAGTGTTTCTGGGTGTATTCCATGGTTAGCGCGTCTGCTGCCAGTCTGTTCAGTCGTTCGACGTCAACATGGTCAAGTCCCCAGGCGTCGGAGCCTTCCAGCTCGCGCATGCAGGCACTTAAGCGCAGATAGCCACCAGGTTTCAGCAGGTCGGTTGCCATCGTGATAGGGCGAATACCAGTATCAAAAATATCGCGGATAGTCAGCTGACTGGCACCACCGGAATAAGAAATGGGCAGTTTGCCGTCAAAGGCGCGTGAGAGAACTGCTGCAACATTGATGGAGAGCGGGAACAGCGCACGGCCTGACATATACATCTCTTCACCGGGCAGTGCGCCTTTATTGTTGATGGTGCCGAGAGTGTTAGTCAGTTTTACGCCAAAGCCGAGTGATTTTTCTTTTGCCAGTGCCATCAGGCGTTCCAGCATTTCCAGCGCTTGCGTCAGCTTGAGGTCGTGATCAAATGACTCTTCTTTTAAGCCTATGTAACCGAAACCGCAGACATCGAGGATCTCACGAACACGCGCGTACCCCAGTAAGGTTGGGTTAAGTTTGACAAAGGTGTTGAGCCCTTTTTCTTCCAGCATGTAACGGCAAATGGCTTCGATTTCATGCGGAGGACAGCCGTGCATGGTGGAGAGGGTGACGCCCTGCACCATACCGGTGGGGATGCGAGCGGGTAAAGCTTGCAAGCTTTCGCGTTTTTCCTGCAATCCGTGGCGGGCTAAAAATGCGTCATCCTGGAGTAATTTATTCAGCGTATCGCGATATTGCGCGAATTTCGGATGGTCAGATGCGTCCATCATATTGTCGATGAACTGTTGCATCGGCGGTTGCTTAATACCTTCAAGGTTGTAACCGACGCTCATATTAAAGATGAACGATTTACCGGAATCAGAAGGCTGGAACATCGCTTCGAGAAGGTGCAGGGCAAGCCAGGCTTTGAGGTATTCATCCCAGGCTTTAAGCAGGGTAAATTCGGTAGACCATTCGGTGTTAAAGCACTCGTCTTCGGCATCGATACAAGGCTTTTCCAGCTCCAGGCGGTCAAGAATTTGGACGGTTTTTAGTTCGATGAAGCGTCCGCCAGTCAACCAGGAAGTGACAATATTTTGCGCGAGCTGCGTGTGCGGGCCAGCGGCAGGGCCGACGGGAGTGGCACAGGTTTCACCGAAGACGCTAACAGTTTTACCTTTTACGGGTGAGTAAAACTGTTGCTCGGGAATACCAAAGATTGAGCGTTGTTGTTGGTATTCATCAAATATGCGCGTCAAAAGTTCCTCAAACGGAATGGGACGCATAATATCCCCCATAACCCTCTCCTTAGCTTATACAGATATCATTGAGTGACCGGTGTTGAGAAATCCGGTGGTTTAGGGGATAGAGCAACAATCGCACCACTCTTGCCAGGTTTGGCGGGAAATATAAAAAAATGTGAGGCGGCTCGAAACTTAAGGGCTTTTTGTGAATGAACTCACAGGTGCCAAATGAGAATTAAAATCACTCCTGAAAATTATTATTGCCAGCCCATTTATCACTTTTTCTCTTTTCTCAAAATCAGTGATTCCTTATCATTATGATAAAGAGTGCTGGAGGGGTTAAATATTTGAACGCAATCGTTTAACTACATTTTCTAAATTTCAGTATACCTTTTCTTCGCTGTAATAAAGTCGTCCGGAGTATCAATATCTAAAATTATTTCTGCATTTTCTATTTCGACGGAATAATGATCTCCCATAAGGAGTGCCTGACGCATATTGGTGACATTGGGTCGCTGGAATGCCTGCATCAAGCATGGTTTTGACACTAAAATCGGATGGCCGGGGATGCCATTATGGAGTGGCAGTATTGCGCCATCATTTCGTAACGACCAGATTTTTCTAAAAATATCAATGGTGAGGGTTGGCATGTCACCGTGGGTGAGAAAACAATGTTCTGTTTGCACTGCGGGTACTGCGGCCTTGACTGATGTTAGTAAACCCTGGGCATAATCTGGGTTGTGAATAATAGTGATATTACTCTGGTTCGCATAACGTTCGTGCAGTTCATTACCACGATAGCCGGTGACTAAAATAATTCGGCTACAAAACTGCAACGCATTTTTGATACTTGTATCAAGAATTGTTCCCTGTTGCCAGGGTAACATCATTTTCCATTGCCCCATTCTTGATGATAATCCGGCAGCGGTAATTATACAGTCGATGGCTGACATAGTGGTTCCATTATTTATAGGGGCTAATAACGCCTGATAATTGCGTTACTTCCTGTTGGATTAAGTTGGGGGTAATTTATCCCAGAGAGGTCATAAAGACTCGTGAAAAGTATAGTTGACCCATCGGCATTATTCATTGATTTAGGTGCGCAGAAACGTCCCACTGTGATTTCTGTTGTTGGTGCTGGGGGGAAAACCAGCTTGCTTTTTTGGCTGGCAGAACTGCTCCAGACTCGCGGCAGGCGTGTGTTAATCACTACGACGACACATATGTTTATGCCAAAGTCACACTGGCCCGTGGTTTTCTGTCGTGATCCCGCCATGCTTCTTCATGCGTCTCTTACATCCCCCATTTCATTTTGTTTTCACAGCTGGAAAGCGAACCAGGGAAAAGTGCAGGGATTTACGCCAGAAGCGATTGATGCACTGGTGCAACGACCAGAGTGTGACGTAATTCTCATTGAAGCAGATGGCTCGCGTGGAATGCCGTTAAAAGCGCCTGATGAGCACGAACCTTGCATACCCAAAAGCAGTTGCTGCGTGATTGCTGTGATGGGAGGACATACTTTGGGCGCGAAAGTGAGCACAGAAAATGTCCATCGCTGGTCGCAGTTTGCTGATATTACCGGGTTAACACCTGATGCAACCTTGCAACTGAGCGATCTCGTTGCGCTGGTTCGCCACCCTCAGGGGGCGTTTAAAAACGTACCGCAAGGTTGTCGGCGAGTCTGGTTCATTAACCGTTTTTCTCAATGTGAGAATGCGATTGCACAAAGCGAGCTCCTTCAACCGCTGCAACAACATGACGTAGAGGCAATCTGGCTGGGCGATATACAAGAACATCCTGCAATCGCGCGCAGATTTGTGAATTAGCGGCCCGGGTATTCCGGGTTACTGAAAGGATATCCATTGAGGTTGGTATGAATATTTTCACAGAGGCTGCAAAACTCGAAGAGCAAAATTGTCCGTTTGCGATGGCGCAAATTGTTGATAGCCGAGGCTCGACTCCCCGCCATTCTGCACAAATGTTAGTGCGCGCCGATGGTTCTATCGTCGGTACAATTGGTGGCGGAATGGTTGAGCGGAAGGTGATTGAAGAGTCACTTCAGGCATTGCAGGAACGTAAGCCGCGATTATTCCATGGACGTATGGCTCGTAACGGTGCGGATGCTGTCGGGTCAGATTGTGGAGGTGCAATGTCAGTATTTATCAGCGTCCATGGTATGCGTCCACGTCTGGTGTTGATTGGCGCGGGGCATGTCAACCGGGCGATAGCCCAGAGTGCCGCGCTATTAGGATTTGATATTGCCGTTGCCGATATTTATCGCGAAAGCCTCAATCCTGAACTATTCCCACCATCAACCACGCTTCTCCATGCTGAGTCGTTTGGTGCGGCAGTGGAAGCACTGGATATTCGCCCTGATAATTTTGTCCTGATTGCCACGAATAATCAGGATCGTGAAGCCCTCGACAAACTCATTGAACAGCCCATTGCATGGTTGGGGTTGCTGGCAAGTCGCCGCAAGGTTCAGCTTTTCCTGCGTCAATTGCGTGAGAAAGGCGTGGCTGAAGAACATATTGCCCGTTTACATGCGCCCGTTGGTTACAACATAGGTGCGGAAACGCCGCAGGAGATCGCCATCAGCGTGCTGGCAGAAATATTACAGGTGAAAAATAACGCGCCGGGTGGGCTGATGATGAAACCTTCTCATCCTTCCGGACACCAGCTGGTGGTGATTCGCGGTGCGGGAGATATCGCCAGTGGTGTGGCGCTACGTCTGTATCATGCGGGTTTTAAAGTGATCATGCTGGAAGTGGAAAAACCGACAGTGATTCGTTGTACCGTGGCGTTTGCCCAGGCCGTGTTCGATGGCGAAATGACGGTCGAAGGCGTCACTGCTCGCCTGGCAACCAGCTCTGCGGAAGCGATGAAACTTACCGAACGCGGATTCATCCCTGTGATGGTAGATCCCGCCTGTTCATTGCTTGATGAACTGAAACCGCTTTGCGTGGTGGACGCTATTCTGGCGAAACAGAATTTGGGAACGCGGGCAGATATGGCACCAGTAACAATCGCGCTTGGGCCGGGCTTTACTGCAGGGAAGGATTGTCATGCGGTAATTGAAACAAATCGCGGGCACTGGCTCGGTCAGGTGATTTACTCTGGTTGTGCGCAGGAGAATACCGGTGTTCCTGGCAATATTATGGGGCATACCACCCGACGGGTGATCCGTGCTCCTGCTGCAGGCATTATGCGATCCAACGTGAAATTAGGCGATCTGGTGAAAGAGGGCGATGTGATTGCCTGGATTGGTGAGCATGAAATTAAAGCACCGTTGACGGGGATGGTGCGTGGCTTGTTGAACGACGGCCTGGCAGTGGTTGGTGGTTTTAAAATTGGTGATATCGATCCTCGTGGTGAAACCGCTGATTTCACCAGCGTTTCTGATAAAGCCCGGGCGATTGGCGGCGGCGTACTTGAGGCGTTAATGATGTTGATGCATCAGGGCGTGAAAGCGACAAAAGAAGTGCTGGAAGTGGCTTAAATGAAAATGGCCGGATGGTATTACCCACCCGGCCTGAGACTGATGACAAACGCCAAATTGCCTGATGCGCTACGCTTATCAGGCCTACAAGTGCATTGCAATCTATTGAATTTGCGATGTTTTGTAGGACGGATAAGGCGCTCGCGCCGCATCCGGCATCAACAAAGCGCACTTACTTGACAATCTTTGGCCGGATGGTATTACCCACCCGGCCTTTAAATTACTGACAAATCACCGTTCCTGTTTTGCCTTCAATCCCTTCTTTCGCTTTGCTCAATACGGTAATCAGTGCTTCACGACCTGCGCGAGAGCGAGCAAACGAGGCGGCAGCTTCCACTTTAGGCAGCATAGAACCTTTCGCAAAATGACCTTCTTCGATAAAGCGTTCAGCATCACTTAATGACAGGCGATCGAGCCACTGTTCATTCTCTTTACCGAAGTTAATGGCCACTTTTTCTACCGCAGTCAGAATGATCAGCATATCGGCATCAATCATTTCTGCTAAACGGGCGCTGGCCCAGTCTTTATCGATAACCGCGCTGGCACCACGCAGATGGTTACCTTCACGAATAACAGGGATACCACCACCGCCAACGGTGATCACCACCTGACCTGCATCTACCAGAGCTTTAACCGTTTCTTTTTCAATGATATCAACCGGTTTTGGCGAGGCAACAACACGGCGATAGCCGCGACCAGCATCTTCTTTCAGAGTGTAACCCTGTTTTGTCAGTTGCTCTGCTTCTTGCTCGGTAAAGAACGAACCGATCGGCTTGGTCGGGTTGAGGAATGCCGGATCGTTAGCGTCGACTTCGACCTGAGTAACCAGCGTTGCTACAGGTTTATTAATGCCCCGAGAAAGCAGTTCTTCTCTTAAAGCGTTTTGTAGATCGTAACCAATATAACCCTGGCTTAATGCAACACAGACAGACATCGGCAGCATTGGCGAGTGCGCTTCAGTTTTTGCGGCAGCTTCAAAGGCCTGGTTAATCATGCCCACCTGCGGCCCGTTACCATGAGTGACGATAACTTCATGTCCCTGGGCAATTAAATCAACAATTGCCTGAGAAGTAATTTTTACCGCTTTCATTTGCCCGGCCAGGTCATCGCCCAGCGCATTCCCGCCCAGGGCGAGAACAATTTTCTTACTCATTTTTCCTCACTCATCATTCTTGATTGTGTATAGATCCCTGGCAGTGGTTAGAGCACGGGAGGGACAAACGGTTTGCGTCGCAGGAAACGACCTCGCCCGGCTTTGCCTGTAAAGGTGCCGTCACAGAAAATCGTTTCACCACGGGATAAGGTTCTGACAATCGCGCCCTGACAGGTAAAACCCTCCCATGGCGAGTAGTCGGCGTTGTCGTGGAGATGGCGATGCTGAATTTGTTGGCTCTGACGTGGGTCGATAATCACCACGTCGCCGTCGGAACCGGGCGCTAATAATCCTTTTTGCGGCCACAGGCCAAACAGCCTGGCGGGCATTGCGCTGGTTAATTCAACAAAGCGTTCCGGTGTTATACGTCCCGTCATCACGCCACTGGAAAACAGTAACTGCATGCGGTTTTCCACACCGGGTAAGCCATTTGGGCAGCGACTGAAATCGCCTTTAGAAATTTGCAGGCGTTGAGCCATCGAGAAGGTGCAGTGATCGGTTGCCACCACGTCAATCGCACCATCGCTGATGCCACACCACAGTTTGTCCTGCTCGCGTACGTTACGCAGCGGTGGGCTAAGAATGAACTTCATGCCATCTTCTGTATCGTAACTGCGTTCGTCCAACAGGAGATATTGTGGGCAGGTTTCAACCCAGACTGGCTGGTGATTCGCACGGGCAAGACGCAGATAATCCAGACCTAAGCCGTTAGACAGGTGCACGATATAGAGCGGGGCGTTACCGGCAATTTGTGCCAGGTTAATCATGCGGGCGATGGCTTCCGCTTCGCATTCCAGAGGGCGACTCAAGGCGTGATAGCGCGGCGCGGTTAACCCTGCGGCGATAAACTCCGCCCGCTTGCTGGCGATAGCCGCATCATTTTCCGGGTGCACGGTGGTCAGCGCGCCGGATTCATGCAGACGGCGTAATGCCTGCAAAACCTCGTCATCGTTGAGTTTGTATTGATAGGTTAAATAGAGTTTAAAACTGCTCAGTCCTTCCTCGACCATCATCGGGATTTCGTCGAGGATTGCGTGATTAATGTGCTGGATCACACCGTGAAAGCTGTAATCGATGACCGCTTTATGGGCGGCATAACCACGATAAACCTCCAGTTGATGGCGTAACCGACAGCCGTTTGGGCCAAATCCCATATGGTCAATAATGGTTGTTGTACCGCCACACGCAGCTGCGCGGGTACCGGTAAAAAAATCATCACAACTGCGCGCGATGCCGACATCAATATTGAAATGCGTATGGACATCCACGCCGCCAGGGAAAACGTAACAGCCAGTGGCATCAATTTCTTCATACGGGAGCTGCGGCGAAATATTGTTGCCCAACTGGCGAACAATCCCGCTTTCAATCAGCAAATCCTGTTTGGCTTGTCCATCTGCGTTAACGACAGTGCCGTTTTTGATCAATACGCGCATAGCAAACTCCAAAAACCCTCCGGCGAACCGGAGGGGAATAAGTGAAGAGTAATTATTCGGTTGCCAGCCAGCTTAACGGGATTGCAGCGTACATCGCGGCACAGGTCACCAGGTGAGATTTCCAGGTTTTTTCGTTAGGTGCATGCGCTTCAGGTTCTTTACCCGGGCCAAAGCCGATCACCGGAATGCCGTGACGGCCCATGATAGATACGCCGTTAGTTGAGAAGGTCCACTTATCAACAACCGGCGCTTTGCCAAACAGCCCTTCGTAGGCATTCACCAGTGCTTTAACGGTGAAGTGATCTTCTTCCACTTTCCAGGTCGGGAAGTAGCATTCGGTTGGGTAAACCAGGCCAGTCCAGGACGGACGGTCGTAGTTGTACATAGAAACAACCGCGTTAGCTTTCTGTACTGCAGGCAGGGCGCGGATTTCGTCCAGCGCGCCTTCCCAGGTTTCGCCCCAGGTCAGACGGCGGTCAATAGAGACGGCGCAGCTATCTGCTACAGCGCAACGGCTTGGGGATGTGAAGAAGATTTCAGAAACGGTGAGGGTGCCTTTGCCGAGGAATTCGTCATAACCCAGACGTTGGGAGAGTTCTTGTAATTCGCCAAGAATCGGACCCATTTTGAAAATGGCGTTGTCACCGCGTTCTGGCGCAGAACCGTGGCAGCTAACACCCTGAACATCAATACGAATTTCCATACGACCGCGCTGACCACGGTATACCTGGCAGTCGGTTGGTTCGGTACTGACCACAAATTCCGGGCGAATGCCGGATTGTTCAATAATGTACTGCCAGCACAGACCGTCGCAGTCTTCTTCCTGCACAGTACCGGTAACCAGCAGGGTATATTCATCTTCCAGACCGAGGTCTTTAATGATTTTACCGGCATAAACCATAGATGCCATGCCGCCTTCCTGGTCGGAAGTACCGCGACCACCGATTAGCTCATCAGTTTCCATGCCTTCGTACGGATCGAAGTCCCAGTTTTTGATGTTGCCAATGCCGACGGTATCGATATGAGCGTCCATTGCCACCAGACGCGGGCCGTGGCCGATATAACCGAGAACGTTGCCCATCGGGTCGATTTCAACTTTATCGAAGCCGACTTTTTCCATCTCTTCTTTAATACGATGTACTACGCGTTTTTCGTCGCAGCTTTCACTGGGAATAGCAACCATGTCGCGCAGGAAGCGAGTCATGTCCGCCTGGTAATCTTTTGCTTTTTCAAGAATCAGTTTGAATGGAATATTCTTAGCCATTATTTTTCTCCAGATTTTTTACTCCCCGTTTTGCAGGGAGTAGTTCCAATAGGGTGATTAAGGTGCTACAGCGTGTTTGCCTTCCCAGACAACTTCGCGGTAGTGCTTCACGTCGGTGTCGCCTTCAGTACTGATAACCAGCACTACGGCATCTTTGTTCAGCGCCAGTTTTTCCATCAGGCTTTGACGTTGCGGGTGATAATGAACCGCTGCGAGAACGCCCAAACCGACAGCGCCGGATTCACCGGAGATGATGCGCGGGTCGTTGCCGTACGGATTACCCAGCACGCGCATACCTAATGCGGCAACGCTGTCCTGGCAGGAGATGAATTGGGTGGCGCAGTTACGTAGGATTTCCCAGCCCAGCGGGTTAGGTTCGCCACAGGCCAGGCCCGCCATGATGGTGGCCATATCACCGCCAACGTTGACGATGTCGCCTTTGACGCCGGAGCGATAAATACAGTCAGCTTTGTCAGGTTCAACAATAATGCTGTGCAGATTTTGCGGGCTGTAGACGTCGACCAGATAACCCAGCACACCACCGGCCATTGCTCCGACACCGGCTTGCAGCAGAACGTGCGTCGGGGTTACGCCCATTTCACGCATTTGCTCGACGGCTTCATCTGCCAGGGTTGCGTAGCCTTGCATGATCCAGGTTGGGATTTTGGTGTAACCTTCCCATGCCGTGTCCTGTACCACTTCCCAGCCGTGCTGCTGCGCGTGTTGCATGGTCAGGCGAACGGTATCGTCATAGTTCATATCTGTGACGATGCACTCGGCACCGAGGTTCAGAATGGCGTCAACGCGTTCCTGAGCAGAACCTTTCGGCATGTAAATCACCGCATTCTGTCCGAGTTGCTGTGCTGCCCACGCCACACCGCGCCCGTGGTTGCCGTCGGTGGTGGTCGCGAAAGTCATTTTTTCGCCGATGGTATTTTTCAGGTGCTCAAATGACAGCGTTTCGATATCAAGATGATATTTTTCACACAATAATTGAGCGATGGCGTACGCACCGCCAAGCATTTTGAAGGCGTTCAGACCGAATCGTTTTGATTCGTCTTTGACGAGAATTATCTTCACACCAAAAAGGTTTGCGAGATCGTCCAGCGCACAAAGCGGTGTTGGGCGATAACCAGCTATTTTCTGGTGGAACTGGCGCGCCAGTTTGGCTTGGCTTTGCGAAAAGAGCGGTGATGTTTCGCCGTTGAAAAATTTGTTATCGGCGATATCAATCTTCAATGAGAAAACGGACATATCCTATCCTTTTGGCCTCTGGAAATAGAGGGCCGACCAGCTGATCGGCCCGAGGGGTTATTTCACGCGTTCTTGCGCTTCTTTCAGCAGTTGCTCGAGCAGTGCACCTGGTTTGGCGTATTTACGGGACAGGATCATCGCGGCGATGATATAAGGCTTCCAGCTGGCTTCTTTGTAGGTAGCGATACGGTATTTTTCGAATACGCCTTCAGTCACTTCACCTTCTTTACAGGATACGCCGCTGATATCAGCTGGCAGGCAGTGCATGTACAGGGCTTCGCCATCACGGGTCAGTTCCATCATCTCTTCAGTACAATGCCAGTCTTTGTGTTGCGCGTTCTGTGCCAGACACTGTTTTTCCAGTGCTTTTAAGCCTTCGTGATCGTTCGCACGCAGCAATTCAGTACGCTCTTCCATCACTTTGTAAGGTGCCCATGACTTCGGATAAACGATGTCTGCGTCTTTGAAGGCTTCTTCCATGCTGGTGACCTGACGGAAGCTACCACCGGAGGCTTTAGCATTGTTTTTCGCCACTTCAACCACATCCGGGATCAGGTCGTAGCCTTCCGGATGGGCCAGGGTGACATCCATACCGAAGCGAGTCATCAGACCGATGATGCCTTGTGGTACAGAGAGCGGTTTGCCATAGCTTGGAGAGTAGGCCCAGGTCATGGCGATTTTTTTACCTTTCAGGTTTTCCAGTGAACCAAAGTGTTCACGTAACCACGCGAGGTCAGCCATTGACTGAGTCGGGTGGTCAATATCGCATTGCAGGTTCACTAAAGCCGGACGCTGTGGCAGTACACCCTGCTTGTAACCGTCATCAAGTGCAGCGCCAACTTCACGCATATAGGCGTTGCCTGCGCCCAGATACATATCGTCGCGAATACCAATAGCGTCGGCGCAGAAGGAGATCATATTGGCGGTTTCACGCACGGTTTCGCCGTGAGCGATTTGTGATTTGCCTTCGTCGAGATCTTGTTGTGCAAGGCCGAGCAGGTTAAGCGCGGAAGCATAAGAGAAGCGGGTACGGGTGGAGTTGTCGCGGAATACGGAAATACCTAATCCACTATTAAAGACTTTGGTTGAGATGTTTTCAGCACGCAGTGCTTTTAATGCTGCGGCAACGTCCAGTACTTGTTTCAGTTCATCTGGCGTCTGTTCCCACGTTAACAAAAAATCTTTCTCGTGAAGGTGAGAGGTCAGCGAATTGATATCCTTAATCAGCTCATTAACAGTTTTCATCATAAAGTCCCGGTAGTGGAATGACAGGCAAAGTGGTTTATTTCACTGTGACTTGCCAAAGTGATTGGTGTTTTCACAGCTATACCTGGGACTAACAATAAGTGTGCCAGAATTATCCGCGCGGCTGCAAAAGACTAATTTGACGGATAATGTGTGGGGTTGATCACAAATTGATGCCAGCTTCTGGTTGTTTGTAAAATACGAAAACGTTTGGCTTTTTTTATCGCGTTATTTATTTGCTGCTAAGTATCAGAAATAAGATAAAGGGGCAGGCTATCTCTCTTCAGTTTGATAAACTCACCGCCGTAATTCTCATATTGATATAGAAATGTGATATCTCTTCCATAATTTCATTAGAAAATGATAAAAATCTTATGTTTTTATCAAAGCCAATTTCGCCTGAGTTAATATCATCATGATCTGTGAACCATCAACGTCTTCAATGATCGACTTTTAAGTAAGTCTGGAAGGTAAAGCTATGGAGCTTGCTACTACGCAGTCAGTATTGATGCAAATTCAACCGACAATTCAGCGTTTTGCCAGAATGCTTGCCAGCGTTTTGCAGCTTGAGGTTGAGATCGTTGATGAAAACTTGTGTCGCGTTGCCGGAACGGGCGCGTATGGGAAGTTTCTTGGTCGCCAGTTGAGCGGCAACTCACGCCTGCTCCGCCACGTCCTGGAAACGAAAACTGAAAAAGTTGTGACACAGTCTCGCTTCGATCCCCTTTGCGAAGGTTGCGATAGTAAAGAAAATTGCCGCGAAAAAGCATTTCTGGGTACGCCTGTCATTTTACAGGATCGTTGTGTTGGGGTGATAAGTTTGATTGCCGTTACCCACGAGCAACAAGAGCATATCAGTGATAATTTACGCGAATTTTCTGATTATGTTCGCCATATATCCACCATTTTTGTTTCGAAACTTCTGGAGGATCAGGGGCCAGGAGATAACATCAGTAAAATATTCGCGACCATGATCGATAATATGGATCAGGGCGTATTAGTTGTTGATGATGAAAGTCGGGTTCAGTTTGTTAATCAGACTGCCTTAAAAACACTTGGTGTTGTACAAAATAATATTATTGGGAAACCTATCCGTTTCAGACCATTAACATTTGAGAGTAATTTTACTCATGGACATATGCAGCATATTGTTTCGTGGGACGATAAAAGTGAATTAATCATTGGTCAATTGCATAACATTCAGGGCCGACAATTATTTTTAATGGCATTTCACCAATCGCATACCAGTTTTTCTGTAGCAAATGCACCTGATGAACCACATATTGAACAATTGGTTGGCGAGTGCCGTGTTATGCGGCAATTAAAACGACTCATTAGCCGTATTGCACCCAGCCCATCCAGCGTTATGGTGGTTGGTGAAAGCGGCACGGGTAAAGAAGTCGTCGCCCGAGCAATCCATAAGTTGAGCGGAAGACGGAATAAACCCTTTATTGCTATCAACTGTGCCGCGATTCCGGAGCAGCTTCTGGAAAGCGAACTGTTCGGTTATGTTAAAGGCGCATTTACTGGCGCTTCTGCCAACGGTAAAACAGGGTTGATTCAGGCGGCGAATACGGGCACGCTGTTTCTCGATGAAATAGGTGATATGCCATTAATGTTGCAGGCTAAATTACTGCGCGCTATTGAGGCGCGTGAAATTCTGCCGATTGGTGCCAGTAGCCCAATACAAGTCGACATTCGCATCATTTCTGCAACTAATCAGAATTTGGCCCAGTTCATTGCCGAAGGTAAATTCCGCGAAGATCTCTTCTACCGACTTAATGTTATCCCGATAACTCTGCCACCGCTGCGTGAACGTCAGGAAGATATTGAACTATTGGTGCATTACTTTTTACATCTGCATACCCGTCGTCTGGGATCGGTTTATCCTGGCATTGCTCCCGATGTCGTCGAAATATTGCGTAAGCATCGTTGGCCCGGAAACCTGCGCGAGTTAAGCAATTTGATGGAATATCTGGTTAACGTGGTTCCTTCAGGTGAAGTTATCGACAGCACGCTATTGCCGCCAAATCTGCTGAATAATGGCACAACGGAGCAAAGTGATGTAACAGAGGTCAGTGAGGCGCACCTGTCACTCGATGATGCGGGCGGCACGGCGCTGGAGGAGATGGAAAAGCAAATGATCCGCGAGGCGCTTTCACGTCATAACAGCAAGAAGCAAGTTGCTGATGAACTGGGCATCGGCATTGCTACGCTCTATCGCAAGATTAAGAAATATGAGTTGTTAAACACATAATCTCAGTGAATCCGGCCTGAATTCAGGCCGGATATCCTTTTACTTCGTTTTCTCGCAATCCAGAACTGTATTTACAATCATCTGATACCCCGTGCAGCGACAAAGATTTCCCGCCAGTCCGCGACGAATTTCCGTAATGGTTAATGGCTTCTCGCGTGGTTTCGCCAGCATTGCCGTGGTAGCCATAATCAGGCCAGGCGTACAAAACCCGCACTGCACTGCGCCGGATTTCGCATAAGCCTGCTGAACATGAGAAAGTTTTCCGCCTTTCGCTTCACCTTCCAGCGTGCGGATCTCTTTTCCTTCAGCCCAGGCGGCAAGGTATAAGCAACTGTCTATTGCTGTGCCGTCGACCAACACCGTACAGGCACCACATTCACCCACGCAGCACCCTTGTTTGACACTTAGCAGTCCTTGTTCGCGGAGTAATTCCGAGAGCGGCGTGCCTGGTGCGGCGTGAAGCTGAAAAGGCATCCCGTTAATGGTGCATTCGATGGTAATTGTTTCGCTGTGATTCATTGCAATTTTCCCCCCGCCGCGGCGACGGCTTCGCTAATCACTTTTTTGGTCATCGTCTGGATGAGATGCAGACGAAACTCTTTACTGGCCCGCCATGAAGAACGCGGGGCGACATCTTGCAGGACAGATTCGCTGATAGCTTCCAGCGTTTGCAGGTTTAATGGCGCATTTTGTGCAGTCTGTTCGGCATGTTGGCAGCGAATCGGCGTTGGCGCGGCAACACCAAATGCCAGGCGTAATTCGCTGAAATTGCCGTTATCCAGTCGGCAATGTGCGGCGCAGCCAATCGTTGAAATATCCATTGCGTCGCGCATGGCATATTTAAAATGCGCGCTGCCCGCGTGTTCTTTCGGCTGTGGCGGAAAATGAAAGGCGACGAGGATTTCGTCATGCTCAAGAGACACTTTGCCCGGCCCGGTGTGAAAGCCATTAATCGGGACGAAACGAACACCGCGCGGGGAGTGGATCTCCAGTTTCGCGTCATAAATTAGCGTTGGCGTGGCAGAATCTGCGCTGGTGGCACCGTTGCAAATATTTCCACCGTAGGTAGCGACGTTACGGATCTGCGGTCCAGCAATGGACGTGGCCGCAGCACATAACGCCGGGAGATGACGTTGAGTTATAGGATCTTCTATTAGCTGGGTAAATGTCGTTGCAGAGCCGATACGTAGCGAGCCATCTTCCGCCAGCGTAATTCCCCGCAGCTCCGCCAGATTATGAATATCAACAATATGGCGATAACGGTCATTGTGATGGTGGAGCTGAATCAGTACGTCAGTGCCACCGGCGAGCAGTTTGGCCTGCGGGTTGTCAGCCAGCAGGTTGATGGCATCGGCAAGGGTTGCTGCGCGATGGTAAGAAGCAAAATCAAACATGATGTTATCCTCAAATCAATCCTGCCAGATGGAACTCTTCATATAACCGTTTTGGCGTCAGCGGCAGTGTATTGATTGCAACACCGGTAGCCATCTTCACCGCGTTACGAATAGCAGCGGCAACAGGAATTATTGGTGGCTCACCCAGTGACTTATGTCCGTATGCGGATTGCGGCTCATTGATTTCGACGAACGCGCTTTCCAGTTGTGGCAGATCCGGCATGGTCGGCATTTTGTAATCCAGCAGATTGGGGTTACGGACCACGCCGCTTTTAGCATCGATGATCATCTCTTCAAATAGCGCCCAGCCAATGCCCATTCCCATTCCGCCGTGTACCTGACCTTCTGCCAGCAGTGGATTAAGAATATGCCCTGAATCATGAACGTTGAGGATGCGGTTGATGGTGACTTTGCACAGCGCAATATCGACCGTCAGATCAACAAAGGTACAGCCAAACGCCGGTGGGTTAGTGGTGGTTTTGATGGAGCTTTCAGCAGAGAGCTGCCCGCCGCGTTCAGGGTGGTAGAAAGCGTCCATCGCCAAATCTTTTAACGACATTAACGGCCCTTCCGGTCGTTCAACCAGCACGATATGGCCTTTTATCAGGGTCAGATTCATCGCTGACTGATGTAGCATGACTGCGGCGTGAGCGATGATTTTCTCTTTTAATAATAGTGCCGCACTGCGCAGCGCAGGCGCGGCAACATAGCTCTGGCGTGAGGCAAATGCGCCGGGATCGAACGGCGTAACGTCGGTATCTTGAGTTGAAATAACGCGAACGTCGCTGACCGGAACCCCCACGGTTTCTGCCACCATTTGCGAGAAGACGGTGTCGGCACCCTGACCGATTTCCGTCGCGCCGCTTTGCACGTTGATGGTTCCATCCTGATTCATCAGAAGGCGCGCGCCTGCTATTTCTACGCCGACAGGCCAGGTGTTAGAGGTGTAGCTAAAACAGGCGACGCCAACGCCGCGGCGCAAATTGCCTTGCTGGTTCTGGCATTCTGCACGGCGTTTTTCCCATTCAAAGATTTTCCGGCCTTTTTCAAGACACTCCGGCAACCCTGCGCTGTAAATACGTTTGCCCGTGAGCGGATTAGCATCTCCTTCGCGGGCGGCGTTGCGTAAACGAATTTCAACAGGATCAATACCTAACGCTGTCGCGGCGTCATCAAGCATAGACTCAACGGCAAATACGACTTGTGGCGCGCCATAACCACGCATCGCACCAGCCGAGGGGAGGTTGGTATAGCAGGTCTTTGAACTGTAAGCGTAGGCACAACGAGGATAAAGGTAAGCGACTTTATTCCCCCCCGCAGAAGCGATGGAGTGCCCGTGAGATGCATAAGCGCCGGTGTTAGACAGAACATCCAGACTATAACCTTTCAATGTTCCGTCGCGGTTCACGCCCATTTGCCCGTCAATGGTAAAAGCGTGGCGGGTACGGGTTGCGAGGAAACACTCTTCACGGCTAAGGGAAACTTTCACCGGAATGCCGCCAAGCTTGCTGGTCAGGAATGCCGCCATTGGCTCTTCCAGTACATCCTGTTTATTACCAAAACCGCCACCGACAAATGGTTTGATGACTCGTACGCATGACCAGGGAATATCCAGCGCCTGACCAACCACGCGGCGAACAATGTGCGGGATCTGGGTGCTGGAAACGATGGTAATTCGCGAGTCATCCTCCATCCACGCCAGCGATGTTACGCTTTCCATGTGACAATGTTGAATAACGGGGGTCTGATAGTGCCCCTGTACCTGGTAGTCGGCGGCATCGATTGTTTGTTGGACATTACCCGTCGACATCGTGCTTTGTTTCAGTAAATTGCCACCGTTATGGATTGGTGCAGCGTCTTCTGCCAGCGCCGCTTCTGGCGTGGTGATAACGGGTAATTCTTGCCACTCAATGCTGACCAATTGCGCCGCTTTTTCTGCCGTGAGTTCATCGCGGGCCACGACGATGGCAACGGCGTCACCATGATGACGAACATGGCGAGTTAGCAGTGCGCGATCGGCGGTATCGCGCTTGTTTTCGCCAAGTGTCCAGGCATGCCCAGCTGTAGCGAATGGAATATCAGGCACATCTTCCCAGGTAAAAATCGCCAGTACGCCCGGCAAACTTCTGGCTTGTTCATCATTAATACTTACGGCATAACCATGTGCGATAGGGCTACGTACATATTTCGCATAACACATGCCCGCCATAACATAATCGTCAGTATATCGTGCCCGCCCGGTGACCTTAGCAATGGCATCGACGCGCATGCATGATTCACCCGTAGCGGTTGCTTCCCGCGCTTCCATAGAAATCCCCTCGATTTGAACATTTGGTTCTTATGGCAAAGATTTAGTCTAAGCAGGCAAGATTTACGCCAGAAACGACGATAAGCGTTAGGGGAGGTAGGAAGTGTGATGACGTTAAAAAAACACAGATATGATACGAAACAGGACTCTGAATAGGGGCAGTGATACGTATCAATATGAGTGGCGATAAAATCAATGTGATAAATTGGGATTATTACGCATCAGGATGGGAAATAGGGTAAAAAGTCAGGAAGTTCGATACCTCTACAGCGAATATTTTGCTGATGATACTTCCCTTTGCCAAATGAAATTAACCTCTTTCTCTATTACCACGTTTTTCCAGAAGCAAGAGATTGGGTATCAAGAGGCTGGCTGCTATGATAAGGCGTCTTGTTTTTTAAGCGAGGAAAGATTTTGAGTGCGGGACGCCTGAATAAAAAATCTCTGGGTATCGTGATGTTGTTATCGGTTGGACTGCTTTTGGCGGGCTGTTCGGGTAGCAAATCATCCGATACAGGAACGTATTCCGGCTCCGTTTACACCGTGAAACGGGGGGATACGCTATATCGTATTTCGCGCACCACGGGAACCAGCGTAAAAGAACTGGCGCGACTGAACGGCATTTCCCCCCCTTACACCATTGAAGTTGGTCAGAAACTAAAACTGGGTGGGGCGAAAAGTAGCAGTATTACACGTAAATCAACCGCCAAATCAACGACCAAAACCGCATCGGTTACACCGTCATCAGCGGTACCGAAATCATCCTGGCCGCCAGTAGGGCAACGTTGTTGGTTATGGCCAACGACAGGGAAAGTTATCATGCCGTATTCGACAGCAGATGGCGGCAATAAAGGGATTGATATCTCAGCTCCACGGGGTACACCTATTTACGCCGCGGGTGCAGGAAAGGTGGTGTATGTGGGCAACCAGCTGCGTGGCTACGGTAATCTCATCATGATTAAACACAGTGAAGATTACATTACGGCTTACGCCCATAATGACACGATGCTGGTAAATAATGGGCAAAGCGTGAAGGCTGGGCAAAAAATCGCCACTATGGGGAGCACGGATGCGGCATCTGTTCGCCTGCATTTCCAGATTCGTTACCGTGCAACGGCAATTGATCCGCTACGTTACTTGCCGCCTCAGGGCAGCAAGCCAAAATGCTGATGGCGAATTAATCAGCAGTCAGCAGCGTGGCACTTGCTAAGGAGAGCGTAAGGTTTATAATGCCTTACGCATCTCGAAGCGGGCGTAGTTCAATGGTAGAACGAGAGCTTCCCAAGCTCTATACGAGGGTTCGATTCCCTTCGCCCGCTCCATGACACTTCTTAAAGTTCAATAAGTTACTGAATCCTATGGGACATGGCTTAAAGCCTTCCGATAGTTTTACTCACTGTAACCAACACTGTGACTAACTTTGTTGAAGTAGTGAGCAGACCTAAGGTCTCAGTACATGCTCAACTCAAGAACCTACCTTTATCAGCGTAATGGTGTCTTTTACATCCGTCTTAGGATGAAGACCACTGGTCGCCTGACCGCTTCGCTTCCCTCTCATAACCGTTATAAACTAGCGTCAGTATCACTACGGACTAAGGACAGACGCACCGCTATGGCTCACTCTCGGCACATCAAGTCAGCACTTAAAGCAATCCATGCAGATAACCCTAGCGCGTCCTATGAGGAGCTACGGGAGCACCTGAAGACCATTGTCGAGTGGGAACTTAGTGTCAGCCGTGATGACCTGAACGACCCTGAGTCCTATCAGCTTTACGTTGACCAGTACGACGATATTAAGTCCAACCTTCGGGAAGCTGTAGCGAGTGAGCACCTGACTGTAGACCAGCATCGCTATATCAATGACGTTATCGGTGTGCTTAAAGCCTGTCAGGATAGACTCAAAGGTGATAGCTCTGGTCTGTTGTCTTACCTTGAGCCTGAGACTGGCAGTCTAAGACCGTCCGTCTCCCTATCTGTATTGGCAGAACCTGAAGTCCCTGACCCTAAAGCTCTGACCCTCGCGTCTCTCATTGAGCAGTACGAGCAGGAGAACGCCCAGAACTGGAAGCCAGCGACCCTGAGCGAGAACCGAGCGTCACACTCTACGTTAATCGAGATATTCGACTATCTGGATATTCAGGATGTCGGAAAGGCGACCCGTTCAGATATGCTCAGGGTCCGTGAAGTCCTCCAACTGTTACCGAAGAACCGCAAGCAACGCTTTAAGGCCATGCCACTGTCTGACCTGCTGAACCGGGAGTCTAAGACTGACTGTCTTGATGTCGTAACCATCAACAATAAATATCTTATCAAGATGGCTGCTGTCTTTAAGTGGGCGGTACGCAACGACCTGATAGCTAAGAACCTGACAGAAGGTCTTGAGCTGAAAGTCCCTCAACGTAAAGCCTCTGACGCTCGTGATGCGTTCAGTCCTGAGCAGGCAGGACAACTACTGGTCGCCGCTAAAGCTTACTCTCAGAAGACCTCAGGTAAGCCATACCATTATTACGTCACCGCTCTGGCTGCAATCACTGGAGCAAGACTTAACGAGGTGGCCCAGCTTCAGGTCAAAGACATCAGGGTCACTGAGGCCGGGACTGTGTATATCCATATCAACGAAGACGATAGCAGCCTGCCGGGTAAGAGCATCAAGAACGCCCATAGTGACCGCTGTGTCCCGCTTGTTGATGGCGCTTATGGTTTTGTATTGTCTGACTTTATGTCGCTTGTGGAAGACCGTAGAAAGGCTAAGGGTGATAATGCTATGGTATTCGATGGCCTCAAGCTGATGAAGAACGGCTACGGTGAGCAGGTGAGCAAATGGTTTAACAGAACGTTGCTACCTAAAGTCCTCGCTGACCGTAGCGGCTTAGCTTTTCACTCGTTTAGACATACAGTTGCGACCCAGTTAAAACAACATGGGGTCGAGTTAGCGTATGCTCAGGCGATTATGGGTCATAGCTCAGGGTCTATAACTTACGACCGTTACGCGAAAGAGGTCGAGGTAGACAGATTGGTTAATGTGATGGCTGGTGTTTATAAGGAGACAGGAGTAAATGGCTGAGTATTATCCGGCGGTGTTTGAAGCAGAAGCTTTTAATTGCCCTCACTGCGGTGTATATGCCCGTCAGTTCTGGCGTAGTATGTATGGTAGTTCGAATGTGCTTGCGGTCAAATCAACTGAGTTCCGAATGTCAACATGCTCTCATTGTGGTGAAGATGCCTATTGGTATCAGGGCAACATGTTGATCCCTGCGGCTGGCAATGTTGAACTCCCAAACCCAGACATGCCTGACGACTGCAAGTCCGACTACATGGAAGCCAGAAGCATCATTAATTTGTCTCCGAAAGGGGCCGCCGCACTCCTTCGTCTATGCCTTCAGAAGCTAATGGTCCACTTAGGCGAACCGGGGAATAACATTAACGCTGACATCCGGTCACTCGTTCAGAAAGGACTACCTGTACGCATCCAGCAGGCAGCAGACATCTGTCGTATTGTCGGCAATCAGGCGGTCCACCCCGGAGAGATTAGTCTTGATGATGACCCGCAGTTGGCACATGGTCTCTTTAAGCTGCTGAACATTATTGTCACTGAGCAGATTACCAGACCGAAAGAAATTGAGGCTATGTTTCAGAGTATGCCTGAAGGTCCACGCCAAGGTATTGAGAATCAGGACCGACAGGCTAGAGAGCAGCAGCAGGCAGCCAACGAATAAAACTAGTGGGTCAAGCTTGAATATACCCTCACTATAGGGGAAAGGGACTTAACTATCACTATAGGGGAGAGACCTTAGCCCCTACCACACACATTCATTTAGTCTCAGGCTTCCGGTAGCGGACCGATTGGAAACCATCCGCAGACGCCTAGTGTTAAATCACCTTGGCCTGAGACCATTCCCTTTAACGTAGCAATCTCTCTCCTTTGACAGGCGGAGAACATCAGACCGCAGCGGAAGTATCCGTCTATGCGACCATCGGTGTGCGAGATTGTGAAGAACCAAGACATCATTGCTGAGGTCTGCCATCCATTGTGGACAGGCGGAAACTCAAAGAGGTTAGACCAGTGGTGTCTGAGGTTGAACCTTGAGTCCTGACCAGCAGGCTGGAGGAGACCATGAGTTTATCTTGTTATGGATTGTGTTTATCACAATTCCAATAAGAAGAACTTTAAGTCCAGCCTCCAGTCCTGTCAGCCCGAAGTAAATTATGGTCACTATGATGTGGTCTCCATACTTCGGGTCTAACTGGAGGTCAGATTATGGCCTTATCAGGTAGCAAATCTTATACCCTCACTATAGGGACTGGACCCTTAGCTATCACTATAGGGACCATACATTCCGCCTCTGGTCTTGATGCGTCAAGTTATGCGGAAGCTCTCCCGACATTAAGTCTTTCTCCATACCAAGGCTAGCAAGACAGCCTCTGTCAGACTCCCAGCCCGTTAGCGTTCTCGTGTCTTCATTTGACTTGGGTCTATCACCTTCTAGCATCTGGTCGTCCTGACACGCTGTCGAACCTTCATATCTATGGTCATCGCAGACCACATAACAATTACCTCAAGTCATTCTGTTTGCGTCCTGTTGCCTGCTGGTCTCCCTTTACGTGGGGGCTTGAGTAGGTCAGTGGGGTGCGACTTCAGGGTGCAAACAAAAGGAGTACACGTAAATGTCTCAACAAGTAGTCATCTTTAACAATGAGTTCTCTCTGTCTTCCTATGAGTTCCTGACCAAGGTTATCAATCCTGCCCGTGAAGAGGCCGGGGAGAATCCCGTCAGCAATAAGGACTTCATCAATCGCGTGAAGGATGGTAAGCGTAAACTGACCGCCGTATGTAGCCATCAGACGAGAATTGGTAACTTAGA
>OGYA01000265.1_pt1 | contig 42681 bp, 58 predicted proteins | sample 1576401 | NCBI WGS metagenome assembly OGYA01 (sample SAMEA3541485, study PRJEB24748) | human gut metagenome | biome: human gut; feature: human-associated habitat; material: faeces | place: China | collected 2012 | reverse complement strand
TCCCCCTCGTTGCATGATGGTCTAAAGCTGTCTACTATGTAACCAATGATCTGTTAGAACAAACCCACACATAGGCGGCAACATGGCTAAAAACTTCATATCAGAACAATTCTCGGCCATGTGCCGCGACTTAACGAACCTGTCCTCCCTTATCAAACGACTACCGCCACGGTACGCAAAAGTTGCGGCCATCCCTCCTACCAGAAAAGGAATGGAGAACGAGCCCGTCAACAAGATTGTCGTAACTGAACAAACTGGCCGTGAAGCTCTTGAACTGGCAGCGCACAGCTACAGAGATCTTCACATCAACCCAGACTATTCGCAGAAGTCTGCCAGGCGCACCGTGGGGGTACTCTGGTTCTCCCCTTCCAGGATTGGTGTAGCTGACGAAATTGCGGCGACGGTTGAACGCATCAACGCGGCCAAAGCTGGTATCGAGGAGTTCATTATCTCGACGTACCCCACCAGGCAAGAAAGGTTTGAAGCACTTCGAGCGGACTGCCCTGGCGTCATGACTCTCCACCTTTACAGACAAATTCGGTGCTATACCAATGGCGACATCGACTCTATCCGCTTCACCTGGCAACGGAAGGACTCCTTGAAGAAGCCCGTAAAAGAGGAGCTTTTGCAACGCATCAGAGAGGAGCTGGAGCGATCTGGGCCAGACTATCAACTTCCCCTGGAGCAGCTTATCCAGAAGATCGCCAGCACCCCGGAGCCTTATCTCCGGGAACGAAGGGAAGTAAAGGTTCAGCCGGTGGCAAACGTCATGGCCGCAGGGGTACTCAAAACCGTTACCGCGCCAATGCCTCTGATCGTGCTCCAGGACAAGGAGGTTCAGCTCAAATTGCTTCGTAGCTTTGACGCCTCAGAACAACGCAAAACCCGATCTGATAAAGCGGCATCGGAAATCCTTGGCACCTTCGGTGGAGTCACCATCGAATCCTTCCCTGGATGAACCAGCGTGACCACGTAACAAGGCTCTTCCGCAGGCGGAAGGGCTTTGTACCACCCAAACAATTCCAATCGACAGCAGCATGATATATAATTATGATAATTACCGTATTACCGTAATTATCATAAACATTACAAATTAAAAGGAACGTTCTCATGGCAAGAAAATTGGTTGAGTTTGACGATGTAGCGGCTGCGGCCCAGAAGCTCAAGGACGCCGGTAAACGCCCAACGGTCATCGCTATCAGAGACATCATTGGCAAGGGGAGCTTTACCACCATTTCAACGTATCTCAAACAGTGGTCAGAGGAACACTCCCTCGATGAGGAGCCGGTAGAGGTAGTCCTTCCAGAATCGGTTATGAGTGATGCTGAGCTCTTCCTACAGAAGATCTATACGGTAGCCAAAGCAAGCGCCGATGAGCAGCTTGAGCGCGAGCGTGAACTGCTACGACAGAAAGAGCTTGAGTACCAGGAAGATATGCAGCAAGCCGTGGACATGGCAAATGATGCCACCGAACGGGCTGAACTACTGGAAGAACAACTTGAAGCTCTCACCAACAAAAAAACAGAGCTCGATGCGGCCCTTGGTAAGGCAGAAAACTCGCTATCCCTCAAGTCTGCGGAGCTAGAACGCTCACTGGCTGACATTGATAAGTTGGAAAAGCGGATCGTTGAGTTGGAAGGCAAGCTGGAGGCGAAAGCCGCAGATCTGACCCGAGCACAGGATCACCTGGAGCAAGCTGAAAGCGAAAATCGCTCTTTGAGCCAAAAATTGGCAACTACAGAGGGTGAGTTGGAAGTGCAAAAAGGCAAGAGTATAGAGCAGACAGAAAAGCTCCGAGCCGCTCAGGAACAAAATACATCGTTGAAAGAGCAGCTCGAAAATGTACAGGCCAAACTGGCCCAATCACAGGACTCCCTTGCCACAGCCAAAGCTCATGGCGAATCCGCTGAACGAGAGTGCCAGCGCCTATCTGGAGAGGTAGAAAAGCTGGACGCCAAATTATCCAGCGCCGAAGCAGAAGCTCGCGCTCTTGTTCAAGACAAAGGCATGATGGCTGGTCAGTTGCAGGAAAAAGACCAGCAGGCCAAGAGCCTCGAACAAAGACTCAATGATGCACTGACCAAAATTTCTGGGTTGGAGCAAGAGCTCGTTAAAGCTGGTAAGGGAGGGAAAAAGAAAGAGGAAAACTGATGGCGCGAAAGGCTAAATATTCAGAAGAGTGGCGACACAGAGCTGCGGCTCTTCAAACCAAGATTGAGGAGGCTATGACACTAGCCGCCTCATCTATTGGCGACTATCGCTGGTTACACCGTCTCCATAGTTGGGTTACGGAGGTGGCTCAAGGTAAAGCCCCAGACTGGTGGACAGATCTGGATTGTGAAGTATCCCTCCCCCGAGAAGAAAAGCGGATCAGCACGTTCCTCTCGACACAAAAGAAGCGCATCACTCTCCAGATGTGTTTGTCGTAGGGGGCATCATGAAACAACTTCCTCCTGACACACCAGAACAATCACTGATCACTCAGTACAAAGGGCCTCGCCTTGTCGTTAAGGCCTACGCTGGAACGGGTAAAACCACGACACTGGTGAAGTACGCCCACAACAACCTCGATTCACGTATCCTCTACTTGGCATACAACCGGGCTATCCGCGATGAGGCAAGAGAAAAGTTTCCTGCAAACGTAGACTGCAAAACGTCCCACCAGCTTGCCTACGCAACTATAGGACGGGGCTACCAGCACAAACTCTCCGGCAACCTAAGGCTCACCGATATTGCCCAAGCGGTGAATACCAAGAACTGGACGTTTGCCAAAGATATTCTCGATACGCTCAACGCCTTTATGTGCAGTGCAGACATGCGGATTCTTTATACGCATTTTGCTCGCGCCGATACGGGTAAAGTGCTTACGTCCAAACAGGAGAGATACCAAATCCAGGTGGTCGAAGGTGCTGAGCTCATATGGAAACGGATGACAAACGTTCAAGATCCGTTCCCGACCGTACACGACTGCTACCTCAAACAGTATCAGCTCGGGATGCCGAATCTGTCTCGCCGGTACACCACCATTCTTTTTGATGAGGCACAAGACGCTAACCCCGTAACAAGTAGCATCGTCCTACAGCAGAACTGCAAGGTAATCCTGGTTGGAGATCGCCACCAGCAGATCTATAGGTTCAGAGGCGCAAACAACGCCCTTGATAGCAAAGAGCTCATGAACGCCGACCAACTCTATCTCACTCATAGCTTCCGCTTTGGCCCTAACGTTTCCCTGGTGGCAAACGCCCTTCTTGAACTCAAAGGTGAAACACGACCTGTTGTTGGCCGGGGACCAGCAGATCAGGTAGTCATGTTTTTACCAGGTGATGTGGGCCATCGCGCAATACTTCACCGAACTGTCATGGGGGTTATAGAGACGGCGCTCTCTGCGACCGAATCCGGAGCGCAGGTTTTCTGGGTCGGTGGAATCGACGCTTACCAGATCAATGAGCTCCAGGATTTGTACTGGTTTTCGATGGCAGAGCCAGACCGGGTAAAGAATAAGAAACTGCTTGATGAGTATGAAGACTACTTCGAGTATCAAGAAGTAGCGAAAGCGACCAAAGACCCTGAGATGATGAGGGCTGTCAAGATCATAAACAGCTACGATGAAATCCCTGAGCGACTCACTACTCTACGACGCAATACAGTCAAAGAAGAGTTTGGGGCTGACATTACGGTCTCAACAGCTCATCGGTGCAAGGGGCTGGAGTGGGACTTTGTTCAGCTCTATGACGACTTTCCGGATGTCCTGGACCCAGAGCTCGACCCAATGGCCCGTGACGATGAAATAAACCTGCTCTACGTCGCATCCACCAGAGCGATGCGAATCCTCGCTTTGAACAGCGCCGTCGAGATGGTTATCCGCTACATCACCCAAAAACGCATGGTGGAGAAGCAGATGAAGATGGCCGCAGAAGCGACAGAAGTTGAAGAGGACACAACCAAATAGTTTGGTCAATTCTTTCACATGTGAAAGTTGACAAATAAAACGCTCTAAGCGCCCTAAATGGGCGCTTACACCTGCCTAATTTCACGCCTCCCGCCTCTACCATATCGAGCATGGGGAAATACGTGCGTGAGACTATGAAAAAATCACCTTTGAATTTACTGCTCCTCGCAGCGCTCACGCTGGGGGCATCACACCAGGCTTGGGCTCAAGATGGCACAAGACCTGGTTTCTATGAGCGAAAAGAAGAGGGTTGGTTCTGGTACAAGGAAGAGCCCAAAGAGCCAGAGAAAAAACCTGAAAAACCCAAACCAAAGCCTGTGGCAGAAGCGAAGCCTACACAGCCTAAACCTGCTGCTCCACTACCGAGCGGCCCAGAAATGTTCTCAGCGGAATGGTTCCGGGAAAACTTACCCAAGTACAAAGACCTAGCTTGGAACAATCCTACCGTCGAAAACGTCAAGATGTTTCTCTATTTGCAGCGATTTGCGATAGATCGCTCTGAGCAGTTTTCCGATGCTACTGAGTTGGCAGTTGTGGGAGATCCATTCCTGGATGAGATTACTCGACGTCCTGCGGCCACGTTTGCCTCACAACAGGTTGACCGTGACGCTGGTAACGCCAAAAACATGCTACTCAAAAGCGTAGCTGACCGTGTAGGGATATTCTTCTTCTACAAGTCCGACGATGACTACAGTGACTTACAAGCACCACTCATCAAGATGTTGGAACAAGGAGAAGGTTTCTCAATCATTCCAGTTTCTATGGACGGCAAACCTCTCCCTAGTGGGATTTTTCCCCATTACAAGACTGATGAAGGTCATGCCAAACAACTTGGCATCGTAACTTTTCCAGCGGTTTATCTCGCCTCTCCAGACGGCCAGTTCGCACCTATAGGACAAGGACCAATGTCTCTTCCTGAGTTGAATCACAGGATTTTGGTCGCAGCAAAACGCAACGGCTGGGTCACAGACGAAGAGTTCAACCGTACACGCCCGGTACTCAACCTAGAAAACAACATAGCCGAACGCTTGGCCTCACCAGAACTGGGGGCTGATCTCAAACAATTATCTCAAGCGAGCGGTGACAAAGACAACTTTGTGCCACCGGAACAACTCATGAAGTACATCCGCGACAAATTACAGGAGAACTAAGATGGTCACGCACAAGACAATAAAAAGGAGCCTGCTTGCCGTGAGTGTGGCGGCCAGTATCTTCATAGCACCAACAGGGGCGATAGCCGCTAACGGCCTTCAGTCTCAGATGGACAAACTCTTCAATGAAATGAGCAACACAACACCACCTGGCGTTTATGAAAGCCAACGGCGTGGTGTTTTAGCTGGTGGCCGGTTCACTGCTAAGACCCGAATCTTCGATGAAAACCTTGTTAGCTTTGCCCCTCCATCGTGGAAAGCCGGTTGTGGTGGTGTGGACCTGTTCGGCGGTTCGCTTTCCTTCATTAATGCGGACCAAATTGTCCAGCTCCTACGAGCTGTCGCAGCCAACGCCAAAGGCTATGCCTTCCAGCTCGCTCTCGACAACGTTTTTCCGGACGGAGCAAAATGGATAGAGAACTTCCAGAAGAAAGTACAAGCGCTCAACCAACATCTGGGTAACTCCTGCCAGCTCGCTCAAGGTTTCGTGAATGACCTAACCAGTGGCATGGATCTTAAACACAAAACTGATGCTTCTATCACCGCGACAACTTCCGGCCTGTATGAAGACTTCTTCGGGTCTAAACAGGAAACTAGCGGTAAGAGCCCTCTGGAAGAACTGAAAGCCAACAAGCCTGACGAATACAACAAGATGATTGGAAATATCGTCTGGAAGCAACTCAAGAGCAACAACGCCAACACTTGGTTCCAGTACGGGGATAACACCCTACTTGAAGCGATCATGTCTTTAACTGGCACAGTCATCATTGGTGATTTAGTAAACGACCCTAACTCAACCGGATCAGGTGCGAAAACCACCCCTCTGACAACCCTGCCAGGTAACAAGATCACCTTGTCAGACCTCATTTCAGGTGGCTCTGTTGACATCTATTCCTGTGATTCTGACACGACCAACTGCCTGAGTGCTGGCACCAGCAATAAAACCGTCGTGCTCAAAGGTATTAAGAACCAGATCACCGACATGCTGCTGGGAACCAGCTCTACACCTGGCGTCATCTACAAATACGCAACGAACTCTGGGACCTTAACTGACCCAGAAAAGGCCTTTGTCTCTAACCTCCCTGGGGGAATTGGCACTATCGTTCGTAACTTGTCTGTCCTTTCACAAGACGGCGCAAACCTATTCGCAACAGAGTCATCAGGAGCGATAGCCCTAACCATGATGTATAGCTTCTCGGAAGAGTTCTTCCGTGCAGCTCGTATTGCGATGGCTAATAGCAAATCGCCTTACAAAAAAGAGGCTCTGGAGCTTCTCGCGCAATCGCAACAGCAAATCCGTGCTGAATACACAATCCTGTCCTCTCAATACGGCGATCTAGCAAGCCAGATTGAGAAATATAACAACCTACTGGACAACATCCGCAAGCAAAAATACATGCTGGCAACTTTGTCCAATCCTCCTAGCACGAACTAAGGAGCAATTGGAATGGGAGCTTTTTCAATCCACTCTATCGGTGACTCTGCTTTTCTGGAGCAAATCCTAATTGCAGTATCAATGATCACCGGCACCGGAGACTTCGAGAAGATGGTCAGTATTGGCCTACTTCTTGGGTTCTTGATGATCTGCATTCAATCCGTTTTTCAAGGTGCAAAACAAATCAATCTCCAGCAAGTTCTGGTTGGTTGGATTCTATATGCCTGTTTCTTCGGCCCGACAACAACGGTGACTATCGAGGACGCATACACAGGACAAGTTAGAGTCGTTGCCAATGTACCTATTGGTGTAGGCTTCGCTGGCGGCGTCATATCAAACGTGGGATACACCATCACCAATTTATTTGAAACCGGATATGGTGTAATCGTACCGAATGTCACTGAAAGTCATTTTTCCGAAACACTGAAATTGCTGAATGATGTAAGAAGGCGAGCCTATGACACTGGAGTGTTTACCGCGCTCAATTCAGCGAATGGCGGTGGCTACGTTGATGTTAGACGCTCTTGGAATAACTACATCCGAGAATGCACGTTAACTAAAGTCGATCTCAACCTGATGTCCCTTGATGAGTTAATGAACCGTTCTACCGATTCTGCTTTGAGGTTCAATTCACAGCTCTACGGAACTCGGCTTTATTTGTCCACCTCAAACCCTGATGGTGCAGACTACACATGCACTGATGGATGGGTGGCTATTAGCACCGCGACCGCAAACCTAAGCAGCCCTGTTGTTGTTGATGCTCTAAACAATCTTCTGGGCATTGACACATCCACTGGCGATAACGCCATAACTAAGCTAACTGACTCCCTTCAAGCGATGGGGGCGACTACCACTTTATCCATCGACTACCTGAAAGCCGCCGTTCTTGAGCCCCTATATTACGAAGCCGCAGCAGGACGCTATCAGGATCTCCAGGACTACGGTTCCGCGTTGATGATTAACCAAGCTATTCAACAACGAAACACGCAATGGGCCGCAGAGCAGTCTATGTTTATGACCGTCGTCCGCCCGATGCTGACGTTCTTTGAGGGCTTCATCTACGCCATCACCCCGATTATTGCTTTTATTATCGTGATGGGCAGCTTTGGCCTACAGTTAGCCGGTAAATATGTGCAAACCATCCTCTGGATTCAGTTATGGATGCCAGTCCTCTCAATTATCAATCTGTTTGTTCATACCGCAGCGTCAAATGAGATGTCTAGCCTCAGTGCTAGTGGTCTCAACTCCATGTACGCGCTGTCTTCAACTGGAGATGTGCTACAACACTGGATAGCAACCGGTGGCATGTTAGCTGCGGCCACTCCGGTGATTTCGCTGTTTATCGTCACAGGTAGCACCTATGCCTTCACCAGCTTGGCATCGAGAATCAGTGGTTCTGACCACGTTGACGAAAAGATGCAAACGCCGGATCTGCTCAAGCAGGGTCCGGTTATGCAAAGCCAGCCAGCGTACAATCACAACCAGTTCAGTGGAGCAATGGCAAATGGCGCAGAAAGCATGATCAGCACGTTTTCGCTTGGCTCCACGTTGGCGTCAGGAGTAAGTTCTGCACAGGCTTTACAAAGTCAGAAATCAGAGGCGTTCCAAAGCACCCTGGGGCGAGGATTCTCAGATGGTGTAAGTCAAGAACAGGCGTATTCTCGGCTTTCCAATATAGGTCGTAACGTCTCGTCCCAGAACTCAGCGCAAAGTCAGTTGGTTAATCAACAAGCCAAGAATTTCATGGATAAGTTCCAAGTTGATGACAGCCACTCAGATGCTGTAAAGGGTGCCTTTGCCATGCAAGCGATGGGCACTCTTGATGTAGATGAAGCCGCATCAATGCTTATGCCGATGGTTGGTAAAGCTAGAGCGGCTATGAAAGCCGCTGCTGGTATTAAGTCTAGTAGCACTTCGCTAGTACCTGTGGCTGGGGCTGAGAAGAAAAAAGGTGGCAACGACGACGACAGCGGGGATCTTTTCGATATTGAGGCTCAAGCCAAAGGCTCAACAGAATCATCCGCCCAAGACTCATCAAGCTGGTCTGCAAGTGATGTATCTCAATTTATGAAGGGCGTGGGCTTCTCTCAAACTGATAGCCAGGCGTTAACTAATCAACTAGCTCAAGGATTCAGTCGTTCTGGGGGAGAATCATTTAAACAGGCATGGGGAGATACCTTATCTCAAAATTTATCTAAATCTGCGTCAGAACTCGTTTCTGCATCAGATTCCTTTACCACTATGAGTCAACTTCAAAGTCAAATGGGCTCAATGACCAATACAGATTTTAAAACTCTTGGCGGTGCTGTAGCCCAAACTCCTGAGGCTATGAATCAACTTAACGATTACTTCCGTAGTGCCGCGCCACAATCGGTAAAAGATGAAGCGGCGTCCTTACAACAAAGATACCAGGCATACGGCATGTCTCCTCAAGTTGCACAAGCGGCAGCGCGAATGACAGCAATGACCAACTCTAAAAACTACGAGCCAGGTAAAGAGCTTGGAGGGTATCAAGCTGCACTTCAAGCTATTAACACCGCTTCGGGTAGAAACGGGGCATTTAGTGGTGACGCTTATAGCCAACAGGGCTTGAATGGTCCAAATGTCTCAGGCGTAACCGGGCAGGTTCAAGGAGCTGTGGGAAATGGTCCGAATATCGCCCCTGGGTTCCGTGATAATGTTTCGGGTACTGCTGGTACAGATCCCGCGACAGAAGCTGGGCAATTACCAACAAATAGTCCTATTGTACAAAATGAGAACGCAACTGGACTAACAGCTCTCAACGATAAAGTTCAGCAAACAGAAAGGGCCGTATCAGCCCCAGAATTGAAAAAAGCTCAAGATAACTTAATGAACTCACTCCCGGATATGTCTTGGAGCGCGTCAGGATGGGGCGCTTGGGATAACTCATCTGACTGGATAGGACGAAGAGCAGAACAAGCCGGTGGAGCCCTTATTGCAGGTCATCAAGCTGGTGCAGAGGCGTTTTCAAAGGCAATGGACCAAATGAGAACCATGACCCCTGAGCAACGAGACCAATTCATCGCTGCCACTCAACGCGGCGATCAAGCTGTCCAAGAAGAATTTGGCTGGGCCGGTGATGCGTTGGTTGGAATGGCTAAACTTGGGCGCAACGTCATAGGAGCTGCTGCAAGTGGATATGACGCAGCGAAAGAATGGCTTACAGGAAAATCTGACTTATCAGAAGCGGCTAAAGGGATGAACCTTGAAGAGCGAGGTGCTTTCTATGCGGCAGCTCTTGCTTCCGCCTCAGAAGCTGGTAGCGGTGCTGCGCAGCAGTTTATGAACCAATACGGTGATGAGTACAAAGAGACGATGCAGTCCATTGCTCAAAGCCGTTATGGGCTGACAGATTCACAAGCCGCTGTTTATGCTGAGTCCTTTGATACAAATGAAGGACGCATGAACCAAGCTGTTCAGAACTTAAAAATGGAGTATGCCGAGAGAAATCCAGATGGTTCACCGATGATGCAAGGGGGCCAGCCAGTCCTGTCTCAGCAAAACGAGGAGTTTACAGACAAGCTGGTTAACGTCTTGCAGAACTCAACGGGGGCTGGAGATCGCTCGGGGAGCTATTTGACTGCTGTCAGGGGGTACAACATCGCAAATCAGCGGTTCTAGAAATGAACCAAAGAATAAGGGGGCTATCATGCCCCCTTATTCGTCTCCAGCACCAATATGGTAGCGCTGATCAAAGTCATAGGAATTTTGAAGTCCACCAGCGTGTTTCTTTCTACGCCGAGTAGGCGGAGCCTCTTTATATGCTAACCGAGCGGCGCGGATAAACCATGTCAACCCAAACAGAGTGCCGACCAACAAGGCAACTTGCCACTGGAAGTAGGCGATCCCTCCCCAAAAGATAACAGCAGCCCAAAGGCTTCTGTGAACCAGGAATAGGAAGCGAGCCCCCCAAACGGCAAAGGGTGCCAGTGCCACACCAAGCCCCCAAGGCGTGTCAGTCATCATTGCTATTCCAAGAAGCACCATTCCCAACAGCAGAATATTGACTACATGTTTCATACCAATCTCCTTACTCTTTACCTCCAGTTTACCACGGTATCAAAAAATGCAACTGTGAAATTTTGACTAATTGTTGTTGAATAAGTATTCCTTTAGCAAATTTTATGATTAGAATTTGCCCACTAACTTTCACATGTGAAAGTTAGACCTTACGGAATAAGGCATTTGTTGACAAAGCATTACATAGTTGAACATGTCAAACAGATCGCATACACTATGGAATAGGCCATTGCTAACGCTTTGGTCCCTATCTGCAACACCGCAGAGTTCTCTTTCCCAAATATCTCGTATTGTAAACACCATCATCCGTGTGTGGTCGGGTCGCACCTTTGCCTACCCTACCCTCATCAGCTCCTGCTGTATTCGCAATTTCAGCCCTCGCTGTATCCCAAAAATCACTTATACCTAAACGCTATTTAATATCACAAAATACCGCACTTCCCGTGCGCTATTTCCGCCATCCTTTTGGCGCACTTTCCATTACTATCGCAAAAATATTCGTATCCCATTGATTACTAACAGTATTGTAACTTTGTTCCGTCGGTACAAAGTTAAGTGTATGTTTTTAAAGGTTTTTTATTGTTGACAGCATCAATATTTGGGCTTATAAGAGCGCAAAATATGTCAGTTTGTGACAATAGAAGAACTCTAAAAGCGTTCATTGAATAACGCACTTTTTGTATGGGTAACAACGCAGTTTAAGGGGTGGCAAACAATGGATAAATGCCAAGTGATAGACATCCCAAGCGACCCAGAGAAGAAACGTGAGTGGATCAAGTACAAACTCAAGATCCAGGGACTTTCTCTGGCCGCATTGGGCAGAAAACACAAAACATCTCGGCAGGTGGTGTCTACGGCACTCTACAAGCCCAGTCCACGCTGGGAACATGAGATAGCGACAGCTTTGGGTATGAAGCCGTCTGAGATTTGGCCGGAGCGGTATGACGAAGAACACGAAATACCCCTCAGACATAAGGAGGCAAGCTGATGAAGAACAAAGCCAAGGCGCTGGTTCTGTCTGCGGCTCTCCTGTCATCAACAGCGAATGCTATTGACCTGAGCGGAACCATCTTCGACAAAGCGGCGAAAGCATATAACCTCGACCCTCTTCTAGTGTATTCGGTCGCATTGGCCGAATCTGCATCAGGGAGAGGTAATGGCTCTATAAGTCCTTGGCCTTGGACGCTTCGCGTTCCTGGGCTTCCTTTCTATGCCAAGTCGGAAGATCAGGCAAAGGCTAAGCTCGCAGAGTTTCAGCAGCAGTACGGTCGTGCCATTGATGTCGGGTTCATGCAAGTGAGCATCCGCTGGAATGGTCATAGAGTTTCTTCTCCAGCAGATCTTCTCGACCCAGAGACCAATGTCATGGTTGGGGCAGAGGTGCTATCAGAAGCCATTCAGTCATCTCCAAATGACTTGGAGCTTGGCGTTGGCCGCTATCACGCCTGGGAAGACGAAATCCGAGCCAGAAACTATGGTAGCCGAGTCTTGGCTATCTATCGCAACCTTCGTGATTTGTGAGGGGGCGGAATGTTGGAACTGGATATTATTGGTGCGTGGGATGCAAGAGCCGTCAACCTCGATCAAGAAGAAGCTGATAGAAACGTCTACGAGTTCGATCTGACATTGTGGAACCTGCTATCCACTCTGGCAAAAGAACGTCCAGATGATGCGGCCTCACAATTTTCTTTGGGCATGGACACCGTTCAAAAGCTGTCACTGGCAACACCTTCCCAATTGGAAGCTCTGGCGTCTGGCGTTTTGATCTCTTTCAAGCTCGAAACAGCAGAGCAGAACATCATCACGCGACTCTCTGGCGACTACGACCCGGTAGTTTTCATCAACCATAGTGTTGATGAATTTGATGCTGCCTACTGGTTGCTATTTAACCGCGTCGCATCGAGAGACCCGGAGATGGCAAAGGAAGTTTTCGGGGTTTCGAGAGAGCTTGCGGAGCTGGTGGCTAAGGCAACAGACAGCCAGTTGCGCCACATGTCTGGAACAACGGTTACGCATTTTACGCTTCGTTTTGCTCCGAGCATCATTGAAGAAATTCTCGATGACAGCCGGGAAGAGTTAACACACCCGGTATTGAAAAAACTGCAACAGTCTCTACAGGGACGTGGGAGGTGGAGATGAACATTGGCAACTCTGGTACATTGGGTCGCTGGGTTACAGCTCGACACATGGCCCTTGCTGGGTACATCACAAAAATCATCATGATCGAGACGGGCCTAACCTACAAACAGGTCAGACGGCTTTACCAGGATCTGGAGAGAGACGGATATACTCTGGAACGAAAATCCAGAACCTTCCGGGGTGGTGCGACACTGATTCATAGTCACACATCCAAGATACAGGCCTCTCTTCTAATGCAGCTCTACTTCAACATTGGTGGAGAAGCCGTGTTGCGGTCTGTGAACATCAAGGCCTTGAACAAGGCATTTAGAATGTATCACGCAATCCGCAAAGAAGTGCCCGGAATGAAAGGTGCTCGATGGGCTCCGTTTGATATTACTGATGCCTGGTGTCTTGCTTCGGAGTTGAGAAGTGGGGACGCAATGCTGGAGGTGTGCGACAACTGCAAGTGTACGTACTTCACCTCTGTTAATCAAAGAACCTGCGTTGAATGTCCGTTCTGCAAAGAACAAGGAAGGCATGGTGGTGGGGAGAAAGAGTGTGCTTGAGTAGACTATGACATTTCGGACCAGAAGATGAGCGCCCAAACTTTGCGGCGCTCATTTTTTTTACTTCTTCTGTGGGATACGGTAGCGCTCCAGCTCGACAGCTCCCAACCCCTTGAAAGCATCCGGGCGACGTCCTTGCCCACTCCACGAAACTCCGTCTTTTGAATATTTAGCATTATCAGGTTCTGATTTGCTCGTGAACATTTCGTTGAGCAAGCCGATGTCCACACCGCAGGATTCCATGTCGCTCATTATTCGCTCGGCCTGAGCTCGCTTTTCTTTTTCTTCTTCTTCTCGCTTTTTGTACTCTTCCTCCAGTTCATTGAGAACGCCCTTCATTCTGTCAATGATCTCCCGAACTTCATCTAACGGGAGCCCTCGCAACAAGGTGCGAATGCGGCTTTTACGCTTTAGCTCTGCGATTATTAACTCTCTACGTTCAGCCGCTGATAGCGTAGAGAACTCCTCTTGTTCTTTCATGTCATACGGAATCCATCAGTTTCCCTTTAAGTGAATTACGTTGAGAATTCAGTTTTTCGTCTGCCTTTACAGGCTCAGGTTGCTGCTGTGAAGGTTGACTATCTGAACTCTGTTGCTCAAAAGACCCAATGTTGCCAGAAAATCGAAGAGAATAAAGACCCAATAGAGCAAGGGCGCGGAGCCGATCACTACGCGCCTTATGCTGCATCTGGGATAGTTCACGATAGAGCTCAGGAAAACCTTGCTCCGATATGTTCAGATTAGATATTTTTCCATCCCATTTGCTACCAGCCACTACGACCTCCTATCAATCAGCCGCAGAACCAGAAGCCCCTGGCATTGGATGCCACGGATTCATTTGGCAGTACGATTCTGCTCTTAGGAAAAAGTTCTTTGGCCGCATCTTGGTAGGCTTCCGCACCTCCACCAGCAAGCAGAACGACGTCAGCATCCATCCCGTCCTCACGCATTGACTTACGCATGGGGACCAGCGCGTTTTGAGCAACTTTGGCAGCGGCTTTCTTGAAGTAGTCTTTGATTGATACCTTTTCACCATAGAGGAAGATGTCGCTCTTACCGGCACGAATCGCTTTCTCGATCTTTTCTATACCAGGCGCACCTCCGTGGTCTTCCTGAATTAGCCGGTCAGTTTCCTGTAGCAACATCGACATCGCCTTGAGGCTGGTGCCCGATGAGTGATAACGGACTTCACCCTCTTCTAGAGCAACCCAGTCTACAGAGAAAAAACCAGGGTCAATTACAACTGTTTTCCCTTCCTGGATAATTTCCAGCAGGTCTTCATCTTTAGTAGAGCTCACAACATCCATGTAAGCCCCGGCAGGTTGAGGTACAACTACAACAGACTTAACTGTCACCGATCGTTTTGGAGTGATTTGGTGTTCGCCCTCCAGTCGCGCTTTCAAAGCCTCTCTGCGCTCTACTTCCATGTACTGGCTCACAGGCAGGCCTGTCACCAGCACATCAATCACTTTCTGTTCAGACATCAGGAGTGCTGCGTAGAAAAGTGCTTTGTATGGATTAGTCGAAGGGTAGTCGCCATGAAGCTCACGCTCCCAACCTTGCAAGCGGTCAGGCTCAACTCCTGCAACCCATTTCTCCCCATCAATCACAACCTGAATGCTATTCCCTGCACCACCAGTTAACTGTTGCGGCATCAGTTCCAGTGGACCAGCCCCCACTGGCATGATGACAGTACGAGCCTCCCCACCTTTATGCCCCATTGCCATTTTCAGGTTGGAGTAACCAATATCCAAACCCAGAACAAATTGACTCATCGAATCCTCCAAAGATTGCTTTTTGATTGCTTTACGATTGCTTTTCGCGTGTTGGATAGAGAATAAAGCCAATGTCATGGACAGATGGCCTCTGTAATTGCCCAAAAAGGGTGTTTGGATTGCTTTTAGGTAGCTTTTTGATTGATGAGCAAGAAAACCTATGGGAACGCTGCACGGATAGGTTCAGATCAACAGGGCGAGCCCCATCAAGGCCGCTCGTCCTTTCGCGTAGAAATTGGAATCTTTATAGGCATGTCCAATATATCTGGAATCATAACCTATAAATTCACATATCATGAGAAAGAAATAAAATGTGATAAGCAAGATTCCAGATAGATAGAGAGTTATTTGACAAATTCCAAAGATAGGTTAGCCTATTGTCAGAACGAGATTCCAATAGTGGAATAATCAGTTTTAAATTCCAGATAGATAGTTATGTGGATAGGAATTGGATAGGAATTGGGAGGGTTTTAAGGTGAGTCTACCAACGGAGCGATGGCTAGATCTGCTAGATCCGAAGCTCGAAGAAGAACGATCCGAGATAACAGAGGATCTGCTAGAGACAGAGGGACGAGAGTTTGTTGCAGAGGTACGGAGCAAACTGGATCACGCCTTAGCGGTTCTTGCTGTCGAGGCGCAGCAGGAAGCGGACATGTACTGGAACGCGCACAAATCGGCGCGTGAAGAAGCATCAGAGGACGAACAAGGGCGTGTCGGTACACGGGTTCGCATTCTAGGCGTATCACTCGTTGCAGAGTGGTATCGCAACAGATTTGTCGAACAAGTTCCCGGACAAAAGAAAAGAGTTCTATCGACACATATCAAGAAGGGTCGAGGCCATGCCTACAGCATGTCGCACTTCAAGAAAGAGCCTGCTTGGGCACAAGAATTGATCCAGCAAGTTGAAGCCAGGTATGCCGTGTTAAGACAACGCGCCACTGCCTTAGCAAAAATTCGCCGGGCGCTAAACGAGTACGAGCGCCAGCTAAACAAGACACATAGCGACGAGGTGTGACAACATGACAGCATCTGTAGCGGCCACTGATCTGGCGAAACTGGGGAAATGTGAAGCGATGATCAAGAAAGTCGCCAACCATCCTCGCCCCGCCCTGTCAAAGCGTCCACAATCGCCACAGGGGACAGATAGCACCCTTCGGGGTGAGTTTGCCCATTTCCGGTATGAAGCGGCAGCCCTGCGCTTCATGAGCAGCGCTGCGGGGGCTAAGCGTCGCATCTACCAGCGAGTGTTTTCAGCAACGGTAGCAGCGGGAGTTTTGACACTGCTGGCGGCATGGACCACCAGCTAGAAAGTATCGACGGAACAATCATGAGCAAGAGAACCAAAGACAAAGACCTGGAGAAACTCGACGTAATCAAAGACTCACCTCAAATGAGCCTGTTTGAGATCATTGAATCTCCGGCCAAGAAAGACGACTACTCCAACACCATCGAGATCTACGATGCGCTGCCTAAGTACATTTGGGACCAAAAGCGTGAGCATGAAGATTTGTCCAACGCTGTAGTGACGCGACAATGCTCCATCAGAGGCCAGCAGTTCACGGTGAAAGTGAAGCCAGCCATCATCGAGAAGGATGACGGAAGAACTGTGCTGATCTACGCGGGACAGCGAGAGGAAATCCTTGAGGATGCTCTACGCAAGATCGCAGTGAACGGGAAAGGCCATATCATCGAAGGCAAGGCTGGAGTAATGTTCACTCTGTACGAACTCCAGAAAGAGCTCTCGAAGATGGGTCACGGGTACAACCTGAACGAAATCAAGGAAGCAATCCAGGTTTGTCGTGGCGCAACACTCGAATGTATCAGTGATGACGGTGAAGCCTTCATCAGCTCCAGCTTCTTCCCGATGGTGGGACTGACCACCAGAGGTGAGTTTCGCAAGAAAGGCGGGAACGCCAGGTGCTATGTGCAGTTCAACCCGCTGGTAAACGAATCGATCATGAATCTGTCGTTTCGTCAATACAACTACAAAATCGGAATGCAAATCCGCTCCCCTCTTGCACGGTACATCTACAAGCGAATGAGCCACTACTGGACTCAAGCATCACCAGATTCGCCGTACACGCCATCGCTTATCAGCTTCCTGACCCAGAGCCCTCGTGAATTGAGCCCACGGATGCCGGAGAACGTCAGAGCCATGAAGCTCGCTCTGGAGGCCCTCATCAAACAAGAGGTCGTAAGCGACTACGACGCGAACCAGATCAAGGATGGCCGCAGAGTCATCGACGTGCGGTACGTCATAAGGCCTCATGAGAACTTCGTGAAGCAGGTGATGGCGTCCAACAAGCGTAAGCAGCAGACAGAGCTACGGGCCATCAAGCACGGCATGATCGACCACGACATCATTGATGAACCCCAGCGTAAGGGGAGATAGCCACCAGAATCTCCCATCCCCCCAGGGAAAAGAAAGATAGGCGCGTCAGCGCCTTTTTTTATGCCCGAAGAAAGCGCACAAGGTACGCCCACCAGGCAGGACCTGAAACGGAATGCCTCCGCATATGGGGGAGCTGCACGGATAGAGCGAACGTGACCCCAGATGCAGCGTGGGCTGGGGCTCTATATATGGGATCGTTGCACGGTAGTCGCAAGCTGATTCTCAGTATCGTGCAAGCGTAAGCCACGACGAAGGATAAGTGCCATGCTGCTCCGGTGGTTCCCGTAGAGTGGTTCCCGTAAGGTATTGATAGTTAAAGGGTGAGGATGTGGGGGACCTGCACGTTATGAGATTTGATATGTGGGTACGTTGCACGGAAGCAGGTTCTGAACCTCTCGATATATGGGAACTCTGCACGATTGACGAAGCAGAACAAAGATTGACAGATCAGGACAAACCTAAAAAGGCAGTCAAAATGACTCTAATAGTCCATAAAGTGATCACGCGCACACAAAAAGAGGCCAAAAGTTATCCACATCTCCTGTGCATAAACGGGGTTTTGGTATATGGGAACGCTGCACGATCACATGTGGGTACGTTGCACGGTGCAAAAAACGACCAAAATTGACATGTGGGTACGTTGCACGTTCAGAAAATTGTATATGGGCCGACTGCACGTATGACCTTAGACATGTGGGAACACTGCACGAACACCAGATCTGATATGTGGGAACGCTGCACGAAAGCTCTGTTTTGTAAGGATTTTGTGGAAAAAAGAGGGGTTCCGTGTGGATAACAGTGGATAAGATCCAAGGGTATGTGGGGACGTTGCACGGCAACCTATGGGAACGCTGCACGGCAACCTATGGGTTCGTTGCACGGAATAAATATAAAAACACCAGCAATATCAATGTGTTGAGTGGTGATTTAGAACGCCTAACCTGTCTTTAACCGTTTTTAATCCTTTATACAAAGATCTAAAGATCTTTATATTTATCCTTTTGATCGCTGAACAAAAAATAATCAACACTGTTTTTTTAGAAAAAAGTCTCGTATGCAAGGCCGAACAGGACGAGTATCACCAACAAGATAAGCATCGACAGCACAAAGTAACCAGACTCGTACATCACAACTTTGATCACAGAAACGACGCTGATCGATCTTCCAGAGATCCTTCCGATGATCCACTGAAACGCAACGAACGAACCAAGCCCACAGATCAGCACCACCGCTACGGAGACAAGTGCATGTTCCCTCAGGACAGACTCACTCAGGAAACCATACTGCATCCCCATCAATACAAGCCTGCCAATGCCAAACCCCAGGCCCAATGCAACAGCTCCACGAACCAGCACGACCTTCAACGACTGGAGCCATGTCAGTTCAAGATTCATCCCCTTACGGGAAGACCGACGCACCAGCACCATAGATATGCCCAACCCCAAAAACACCAAAAAAACAAAATCCAACATTGCCACCTCTGCACAAATCAATCAGAACCACAGGCCTCTCGGCCAAATGCGCCACCAGGGAGAACCCACTTCTGCCCCTCCGGCACAAAAATCGGGAGCGTGTAATCTTCTCTGGATACCTGCTCCAATGCCTCAACATCACTAATCTGTATCGGCGCAACAGCAGAACCTAAATCTATTACGTCGATTTTTTTTCTTGATACCGTCACACCAAAGGTTTGTTCATACTGAGCAATTTTCCCAGCTCGTTCAGGCCAGTAGTGACGGATCGTGGACCAGATACGCTGTGAGTTGTAGATGCAGGTCATACACGACGACCGGCTCCAGCCAAGGCGATAAGGGACTGGGGCCAGGATGCGGTGACGCTCGATTACTTCCCATACCTCCTCCTCAGTCCAATGAAGAACGGGCCTCCAGGCATCAACTAACCGTGCAGTCTTCCCATATCTTCTGTCACAGGCATGAGCCTCAAGCTGGTTGTACTTGGATCTGTTTGCACTTTCCTCCCGGCGCTCACCAGTGATGAAAAGGATCTTCTTCCCCTTGAAGCGCTCCTGGTTATTAAGAGCTCTGCGGCCAACATCGATCTTCAAGGCTGATGAGCACCACCTTGTTTGGAGTGATGGCGATTGCTGAGGGAAACGAAGGCGCGTACCAGGCTTAGAGCGCTTATGGTCTCTAGGCAGAACCAGAAGCCCCTCAGGCGTCTCTACACGATGGGGGTGGCTATAGGCATTGTCTTTGAGCATTTCGCCCTCAAAGCCGCCCTCAAGCCACGAGAAGTACATTGGGATACCCAGTTCTTCCCCGAGCTGACGACAGTAATCACGCATGAAGGCCCAATCCATCAACGAACTGCCTTCCTGACCATCAACATCATGGTGCCAGAACTCCACCTTTGACTTATCAACACCCATGTCCACCAGCCGCAAGTACGCAGCAATCGAGTCTTTGCCTCCAGACAGGCAAACAATGATGTGATCGTACAAACTCAGGTCCACATCCGGAGCGGAGAAGTACGTTGTTCTATCGTCACAACGCTGACTGGAAGATATGCCGGAAAGAACCGACTCCAGTGATGGCAACACCACCTGGTCATCGAACAAATCTCCTTGGTTTTCTCGTCTCAACATAAGTCGCTCTTTTTTCTTTACTGGGTTGTTTTTATGATTTACAGTATTATAAAATGATACTGTGAAAAGTAAAGTTTTCAGAACGACTAATCACTCAGGAGAACTTGATAAGCACCAGAAAGCAATCTAAAGGTGGTTTTTCGGTGAGGTTGGTTCAGGGGCAACCTGCCGCTGCTGATTGAAAATCATCAAGAAGTGGCTTTTTGGTGGGGTTACGGTTTGAAGGGGTGAGTATGTGGGAACGTTGCACGGTTAAAGGGGGCCGCACATGAAAACGATAAAGCGGTTCATCGTATGGGTGAATTACGGTCTTGAGGGTTGGAGCATTTTCGGATCGAGCGATGACTGGGATGAAGCGGTATCCATCCGTTCGGAAGCGATAGACGAATGCAATATTGACGAGGAAGACATCATCTTGGCAGAAAACAAGAACGAGCTGGTGGTAAAACCTGCGGCCAAGCAAATGACGGAGTGGCACCGGGAACTGGAAGCCGTCCTTATGACCTTGGATGACTGCCAGATGGAATGTGACGGTATGACATGGGCAGTAAGCCACCTACTCAATGAAGCGGGTGTACCTCATGACTGCATGTATGGCTTTGTGCGAAACGAACAGACCAAGGACATCGTGACACCGCATTTCTGGGTTGTCCTGGATGATGGGTGGCTGGTGGATCTGAGGCTACGCATGTGGCTTGGCGATCACGACAACATTCCTCACGGGGTATTCCATCCCGATAACGAGCCAGGACTTTTCTACAAGGGAGACCCGGTTCAAAACCATAAAGGGATGAGACTGGGCAAAGCCGTCCTGGACATCATGACCGACGGAAAACTTTCACATGTGAAAGTTTCCAAACGACAAGACGGAGAGTAATAGCGTGGAATTTGATTACGACAAGTCAGTATCAAACGCACATCTTGAGGCCGCAGGCTGGGGTATGGATGCCTTTAACCACTCCAACCCATTTGAGAGTCATGTCATCTATGTGCGTGACTACCGCAACGATCACATCCGCCTGTTCACCATCAAGCAGGCTGACTTCGACACGATAAAGCTGCCGCTTCACCTTACCTCCGACATGCTGGCTTCGGTGATCGCTGAGTTCGTATCGAGGGCAGCAAAAGGGAAGTTGAATACGAAGGAGTCCGACACGCTGGCTCCTGCCTTGGTTGGCTATGCCAAATCAACAGAAACCTACCGGAGCTGGCGGAGAGTGTCTGGAGCAACAGAGCGATTGCATATGGTCATCAATATCTACGCGGGTTCTGGATTGCTGAGACCTTTCATCGCTCGGGCTCCTGAGACCGTCCTGACGACCCAAGAGCTACTGGTCTTCTCATCACAGGTTAAGAGCATGGATGTATCCAATCATCCAGAGTGGTTTAGGGGCTAAAAAGTGTCCAATAAACTTTCACATGTGAAAGTTTTATGTTGGTGGAGGTGCCCGATTTGGGCATGAGGGAGTGGTGTTAGATTAAGCCGTTAAAGATAGCCTAGGCACCCTATTTAAGCAAAAAGGCAAGAAAATGTTGGATGCAGAAAAAATGTTAGAAGAAGTTGCTGCTGAGGTGGCGGAGCTCAAAAAGATGCTGGAGCAGCTAACCAAGGGGGTAATACCTAAAGAAGAAATTCAGTTGTTGACTATCAAGGAACTGACAGAACTTCTTCAAATATCGCACGTAACGCTCAATCGGTTGGTTAAGTTAGGTGACTTCCCGCAACCGGTTCGGATTAAAGGAGCTGGTGAGAGTGCTAGAACCGTTCGTTTCAGGGCTGTAGAAGTGCTCGACTGGATAAAGCTAAATCAGCAGTGAGGTGACGTGTGAAGCCTGTTCTCTGGATATTCGTCCTGATCATCGCCCCTTTCGTCATTGCGAAAGTGGACCAGTGGCGCAAACGCGGCATTGGAGACACCTGGACGTGGTGGAAATCAGAGAACATGCCTTATGAGCTGCGCTCGGCCACTCTGTTTTTGTCCGAACAGGACATATCAACCACACAGCCGGTGCCCATGCACGGCAGGGTTGATCAGGTGTACCAAACCAAGAATGGGGTTCTCATTCCTTTGGACACCAAGCTGCGCCAGGTAAACCACATCTATGAGTCGGACATTATCCAGCTCTCGGTTTACCGGGTAATTCTGTCACACAAGTACAAGGCACCCGTTGCCAAGTACGGCTATGTCCGAACCGTTGTTGAGACAGCGGACGGGGATAGAGTCCGTTACATCAAGACAAACCTTCTCAGCGAAAAAGAAGTGGTCAAGCTGTGGCACCGCTATCAGTCCATCCGTTCTGGTCAGGTAAAAACCTCCTGTTCCTGTGGCGGAAAGTTTCACATGTGAAAGTTCTGGATTGAATCAGGGTTGCCCGAATTGGGCAGCTAGGCGGGGTTGCATTTTTGAAAAGTCCTGTACGCTGGTTGGTATAGGAGGTGAATAGTGGCCCAGCTTAAACATAACCACTTCGTCATGTTGGGGTCCTTGGTAGCGACGGTCGTAGCCGCCGCCAATGGCTTGAGTTTTCTCACCCTTATGGCTGGTGGAATGACCCTTCTCCAGTTCATGGCTTGGAAGCAACAAGATGCTGTTCGGAGCCGGTTTAAAGCTGCGAAGGATGCGTTTGAAGCGTTGAACGTCATTGCGTTCGACAAGCACTGGGTAGGTTCAACCGCGACGGTGGCCAAAGTGTCGAACATGATCACTCCGCCCGAACGACTGGATAAGCCCTGGGCGGTGCAAGTTCTGGCCGTGACCAAAGGTGGGACGTGGTTCGCGGTGGATCTGCAAGTGACCGGCACTGACAAGGTTCAGATGCTTAGCCTCCACCAGCTTAGTGAAAAGGCGGCAAAGACCATGCTGGCCTTCGACCTCGAAGTGTATGAGAAATTTTTCGGAAAACCTGATGTTGCATGAGGACAATGTGATGGAAAAAGTCAAAAGCGTAGATGCCGTGGAGTTCACGGCAGCAGATAAGAAGGCGATGACCCATGCGGCATACGCCCAGTGTTTCTTCATTCTGGCCCAAGTGATGGCATTCCCTTCCCTGGGGGTGGCTGGCGCTATGGTTGCTGCTCTGTGCGGCATGATGCCGTGGTTGACCAAGTTCGCCAAAGAGGCTCCATCGAAAGCCTTTGGCATGGTGATGGCTTCACTCTGCCTTGCCCCTGTGTACGGGAAACTCTGTGAGCTGGTGGTCCACGCGATTCAGGGAGCTTGAGCTTATGGGGGTAGTACGAGTTCCCTACCTCTTGGCTGAGCTGAAAGAACGCGGATGTGCTGATGAATCTGCTCTGGCGCAGGTTATGCAGCCTGGATGCCGAATTGGAGAGGAAGACCTGCGGAAGTTGGCCGCAAATTTAGGGCTTGAAGTGTCCGAGCTGGCACCAGCGCCAGAGAACGCGGCCAACACCCGGTTCAAAGCAAAGCTGAGAGGAGGTTTGGCCTCCTTTCTTTTTGAGTACGACGGCTGTTTCCGACATGCAGAAGGCTCCAGCCATGCAGAAATGTTGGGTATCGAGCAAGAAGACGACATAGGTCTTCCGAGTCGAGCTGCTGACGCCATGCTCCTGGAGAAGACGCTTTACCAGGTAATCGCTCGGGCTAAGTACATGCTCGGCAAAATCGACAGCAAGTTTGTCAGGTCAGAACAAGCAATCGAGTTCCGTGAGCAACTTGCTCCTGGGATCTTCAAACCAGGTTACAGAGGTTTCCGATTCAAGGAGGCTGCCGCTGGTGATTTGCCTACTGTCATGATTGACGGTCGGAAGTTCAACTGCGTTGCCAGCATAGCCAGAGCACATGGACTTGATCCGGTAACGGTGCGTAGGCGCATTGCGGACACCGGGAAGGCCGCAGACAAACTCTCCAATGATGAGTGGAAGCTCATCCTCGCCAAGAAAAAAGGTAAAGGGAAACCCTTCACCTATCTGGACAGGACCTACAGCAACATTGCTCAGTTCTGTCGTGAGCATCAGCTCAACACCAACCTTGTTTACCAGAAAGTCAAAGACCGGGCTGATAGCGCTGATGAAGAGTTCTGGGGACAGATAATCGAAACATGCAAAAGGAAAAACTAATGGCAGAAAACAAAGAGATCCCCTGGGAGAAAGAACTCATTGAGAAGTACATGTTCACCCTGCATAAAGAGCAGGTGAAAGACCGGCGCTGGCGGACCATGTTGCGTGTGCTTCGCGCATCGGGTTTCGTGTTTCTCATGATCGGCTTCATCATTTTGGCATCTAATCCGGGTGGGATGCCGTGGCAAAGCGCCAAGGCAGGAGCCCCTCACACCGCGTATATCAACATCCGTGGTGAAATTGCTGCTGGCACCCTGGCCGATGCTGATCACCTTATCCCGTCCATCCAAGCTGCATTCGACAACCCGAACTCACAAGCTATCGTGCTTCGCATAAACAGCCCTGGCGGTAGCCCGGTTCAAGCAGGACGGATTTATGACGAAGTGAAGGCGCAGCGAGCCCTTCATCCGGAGAAAAAGGTCTACGCCATCATTGATGACATCGGTGCCTCTGGCGGTTACTACATCGCCTCTGCTGCGGATGAAATCTATGCTGACCGCGCCAGTCTTGTCGGTTCTATCGGTGTCATCAGCTCGGGGTTTGGATTCACCGGCTTGATGGACAAGCTCGGCATCGAGCGCCGGGCTATCACTTCCGGAGAGCACAAAGCGCTTCTCGACCCATTCTCCCCTCTTACCTCTGACATAAAGAAATTCTGGGAGGGCGTTCTATCGAAAACCCACCAGCAGTTCATCGAACGAGTGAAGGCTGGGCGGGGTGATCGACTGAAAGACGACCCAGAGGTGTTTTCTGGATTGCTCTGGAACGGGGAGCAGGCCAAAGACATTGGGCTGATTGATGGCCTGGGTAGTTTGAACTCCGTGGCGCGAGACGTCATCCACCAGAGCAATTTGGTGGACTACACACCAACCGAAGACATCATCCGGCGACTGACCCAACGAGCGAAGCTCGAAGCCAGTTCCTTCGTGCAAGAACTCAGCGCTGTGAAAGTTTACTGATAGGAGCAGTTTGATATGACAGAACAAAGTACCAAATCACTACGTCTCGGGGTTGTTGCCGCCATTCTTTTGGGGCTCGTAGGAACCGGGTTCGGGATCTACCAGTTCGTGAAAGAGAAGGATCTGGCGCAAGAGATCGCCAACGTGAAGTCTACGGTCAACCAGGTGAAGGATGCCGAAGGCGTCACCTTCAAAAGCAAGGCAGAGTTTGAAGCTGCTGTGGCCGAAAGCATCAACAAGTTTGTCGCGCAGAAACAACAATCCGACATCGATCAGAAGTATGCCCAGTTCGAGGCAGCACCTGAGAAGGTCGAAGAAGGCAAACACATCTACGGGGACCTTGGTGCTCGGTTCACGCTGGTGGAGTTCTCCGATATGGAGTGCCCATTCTGCAAGCGATTCCACGACACACCCAAACAAATTGTGGATGCCAGCAAAGGCAATGTGAATTGGCAGTGGAAGCACATGCCTCTCGATTTCCATAACCCGGCAGCTCACAAGGAAGCTCTGGCCGCTGAATGTATTGCTGAGCAGAAGGGCAACCGTGGCTTCTGGGTCTTCGTTAACGACATTTTCCAACATACCCAGGGGAATGGTGGCGGTGTTGCTGACCTGGCCTCTGTTGTCACTGGTGTTGGTGCTGATCTGGATGCGTTCCGGGAGTGCCTCGGCTCAGGAAAGTACGAAGACAAGGTTGAAGCTGACATCCAGAAAGCCAAGAGCTATGGCGTCAACGGGACGCCAGCCACTTTTGTAGTGGACAACCATACCGGCAAGAGCCAGCTTCTCGGCGGCGCTCAACCGGCACAAGCCATCATGGCCGTGATGCGAAAAATGATGATTGAGTCGCAACAAGACGACTCCGCGAACCAATAAAAACTTTCACATGTGAAAGTGGAGTGAGAACTGATGATCAAGATTACAACTAAATTGGGATGCCTTCTGGCGGGGCTGCTTGTCCTGTCGGCTTGCTCAAGCGTCCCTCAGCCAAACAACGAATACACGAAGGCCTTGGATGATACCAAACAGGTATGCGCTGCCTGTGCCCTGGTTGGTAATGACCTGCTGGTTGCCCTCAACAAGTCATGCGATACACCCATGACCCCCGAGACTCTTACAAGCGTCATGAACAGTAACCCGATGTTTGCCGCCATGATGGCAATTAACTCCATAGGTGGAACCGACTTCTATCAGGTTTACCGTGATGCGGCCATAGACACCCTGCGGTGCAATGAGATGGACAGTTGGCCTGATCGGACCAAGGTGCGTTTCCAGCAGCCCGACATGCAAAAGGCGCTGGCCTTGAGGGTTTCTGCCAGACAGCAGAAGGCAAATTAACTTTCACATGTGAAAGTCAGGCTCTCCGGGGCCTGATTTCACTATGAGGTGAATCTATGGAGTTACAAGAAGCAAAAGAGGCTCTCGATAGCCTTCATCCACACAAGGCCTCAGCGCCTTTGAGGCTTGTCATCCACCAGCCAGGTGGGATTGGTGGAACCCCTACTGTGGGGGTGAAAGCTATTCACGCAGGCTTTGACTGGGACAGCAACACCATCCTGATCTATCCGGAAGAGCAGCTCACCCGGTTGACGCCGGATGAGGTCGCCGCCATCACGAAGTCAGTATCGAAAGGACAGTCCTGGCATTCATATCAGCAGTTCAAGAAGTATCGGGAGCAGTTGGCCGAAGCCACGGAAGAAATTAATAGGCTCAGGGCTGAGCTGGGCAGGTATCAGAATAACGGGAGGGGGTAATGCTAAAACGCGGAATAATCAATCTCGCTGCTAGTTACATCATTGTTGATGCCCTACTCCGGAATGCAGCAATTTGGATCTTTGGCTTGTCCTTCTCCGTTGGTGGCACTTACGTCACTGGCGAGGCCAGTACATGGGTCGTTTACCTAGCCACTTCTGGTGCAATGACACTCTGTTCTGTCGTAACAGCCTACCTGCTCGTGACCTATCACCGATGGGGGCTGATGACGGCCAGGGTCTGGTTGTTATTGAGTGCCTGCCTAAACGGCTATGCCGTCTACTTGAGTAGCCACAACATCCAGTTGGTGGTGGCACTGCTTTCCAGCCTGTTTATTGCTTTGTGGATGCTCAAGACCCTTGAGCAACCAGCAGTGAAGGGGACGTACAAGGTAATCGCTGATCTTCACCGTCAGCTATGGGGAATGTTGAAGGGGCAAACACAATGACGACGAATACTCAAAACGCGAACGCCAACCAGGTTCGGTCTTTACGCGACATGCTTGTCCCCGCCCTGTTGTTCTATGTGGTGATGACGGCCATGTTTGTGGGTCTTGACGCATTCATGGATAAACCCACCAGCATGAACCTGCCATTTATGCCGTTCCTTGTCTCGATGGTGAGTTTTACCAGTGACGCACGTCGAGCGTGGGACTGGCGAAACGGGACCAAGGTTGTAGCCGTATTGACTGCGGTAGCCATGCTGTTGGCATTCATCTATCAGCTCGCGGTCGGAGAGATGAATCTCTTAGGGGTTGGTATATACCCGGCCACAGCCATCCTTCTGTTGGCAATCACCTGGGTGATTCGCGCTATCGGAAAGACAGCACCTTTCCAGTTCCTGGGGAGACACCTGGCGCGGTTTGGTGCATCGAAGTGGGTCCAGCGTACCGCCGCAGTCATTGTGCTCGCGGGAGGCCTTGCCATCACTGTCTATGCCTACTGGCTTAACCACGGGAGCTGATGATGATCATTGCAACGAAGAACGGCTTGCTGGTGGCCGCAGAACTAATAAGGGAAGAGGCCGGGTACTGGCTACTACAGCCTCGTGACCAAAAGACGCCGGTCAGGGTGAATAAGCAGGATGACAATAAACGCGCTTTCACGCATATGGGAGACGCCCTTCGCTGGGCCGGTGATCCTGAGCTTGCAAAGCAATTCGATGCCGAAGGGGAAGAACATGCAAATTCGTGACTACATGACAAAGTTGTTTGACGCATTTGGTGATGTGGAGGAAGTCACCCGAGAAATGCTTCTGGAGCAGGCGGAGCTCATTCATACGATCAGCGATAAGTGTCAGAGCACAGGCCTGTTTCTGGATAGTCAGGTTCGTTTCAACCAGTTCGTTCAAGAGATTGAGGCTGACGACAAGGTAGAGGATCGGTTGCTTCATGCTTGGTGCTGGGTAATGGACCGAATAGTGAAGGCTCCAACATCCTTTCACATGGATGGGGCTGTGATTTTGACAATGCCTCTGGTCGCCAGATACCTGCCACCGGTTGAACGGGAGCCGGAAACCATCGTGGTGAATCTCGATGAGGACTACAAGGCTCCTGTAGGCAACCAAACGCTCTGCGAGCTCGTTATGGAACGGAGGCATTGGCCGCAAGGTGCAACCTGTGCGACCCAAGAAGCGGACGGGGGAGTCCTCTACTGGGACGCCCCGGTTGATGTGGTAGAGGAAGGCAGAAAGGTCGCCGGTAAGCACGGCATGATGGCCGAGATCGGATTGAAACATCAGGTTGATGCCTGGTATGCAGATATGGACGAAACACGGCTCGCAACCGATTGGAACACCGCCGTCATTACGCCTCACTGCTTGCTGCTTTCCTATCTGGATGTGCTTCAAAAGAACAAAGTTCCCTTTGATGAAGGTGTGCAGCTCGCTGCCGAATGGGTGAAGCAACTTGGCGGGGAATTTCGTGAAGACACTGAGGAAGCGCCGGAAGCTGAGGCTACAGTGCTTTCCCTGGGGAGAGCCACGGCTCATTGCTTTAAACCCTATCCGGACACAAAAAATTTCTATTACGAGGCCTAAGCCTCACCCAAACAGGAGGATCAACATGCGATACCAGGTATTTAAAACGAAGGAAGGGGGCCAGCCGGTGTTTACGGCACCGTGGTACTGGTTGGCCTCTGCCATTGCTCACTGGTCATCTCTTAACTGGGATGCCTGTCGAATCGTAGACAGCAAGGTGGATGAAACAAGGCTCTGTTGGGCCAAGGCTCTACCGGCTGGGAAAAACAAGTAATTTGGATGGAGTGATTATGAGGTTAGGTTTTGTGAAAAATACGGGGGTTTCAGCGTTCCTGGTAGCCATGCTGGTGGTGGCCCCTCAGGTATGGGCAGAAACCTTTACTGCGAAGGTTGTGGGGGTGTCTGACGGTGATACGGTCAAGGTCCTGACTGAACAAAGCTGTGACTCCGGGAAAGATTGCCGGAGCGGAAAAGTCCAGTACCGGGTAAGGCTGGCGGAAATCGACACCCCAGAGAAGAAACAACCCTACGGCTCAAAGGCGAAACAGGCGTTGTCCGATCTGGTGTTTGGTCGAATGATTAAAGTCGAGCAAATCGACAAAGACCGTTATGGCCGTCTGGTCGCCAACCTTTATGTCGATGGCAAATGGGTCAATGCCGAAATGGTCCGTTCTGGGAGTGCGTGGGTGTACCGGCAGTACGCCAAAACACCGGAGCTGTTCAAGCTGGAGGCCGAAGCCAAAGCCGATAAGCGAGGTCTCTGGGCATTACCGGAATCCGAGAGAACTCCCCCTTGGGAGTGGCGAAGAAAGCACTAACCACGCCACAGTTTTTATAGGTTATGTGTTAGGTAAAAATAGTAGGTGTAAAAATGAACGTGCCAGAAAACCAAGCAATAGAAAGAGCTGTTGCCAATATAGATAGCAGAAATCCTGGGATAGAGAATGCGATAAGTACGGCTCTTAATCAGGGGAAAATTCCGTTACTGGTCGGTACATCAGGGACCGGAAAAAGTGTCCTTTCCACAAGAGCTCTTGGATTGCCTTACGAATCGGGCGACAAGATAATCGAGCTCTATTGGGAGAAAAAAGGACAAAAACTCTCCAGTAGCGATTATTTTCAGCCGACTGAAAATGGGACGTTATTGATAGATGAAATTCATTGCTACCAACAAGGTGATGAATTGGATCATGTGCTGGCGCTGGCTATTAGTCATGATATGAAGGTAGTCATAACCGCTCAAATAATTGGGGATGTAGATCCCCAAATATTGAAAAACAAACGAATTGTTCAAATTAATTTGCAATAAGGGGACGACATGAACAAAAGCGAACTGATTATGAAAGTGGCCGAAGACGCTGACATTAGCAAAGCAAAGGCCGAAGCTGCGGTAAATGCGCTGATCAACTCAGTGATAGAGGAGCTTAAAGCGGGTGGGACAGTAGCGCTCACTGGGTTTGGTACTTTCCACGTTAAGGAACGCGCAGCGCGAACCGGGCGGAATCCAAAGACTGGAGAGAACATCCAGATCGCGGCGGCCAACATTCCTGGGTTCAAAGCTGGTAAGGGGCTGAAAGACTCCGTGAACTAGATCTTAATCATGTGACACATGAATAAGGTTTACATAAGGCTCCTTTCGTGGGAGCCTTATTCATATCAGACATGAATAAGGGGAAGGGATGAGATTGTCGTCAACTCAAAAGGACGTTTTGTTCATTCTATACGCAATTGAGGCCGGTGGAAAAGCCGAGCCTGTACCAGGTGTAAAAATACTGGAGATGATCAACTCAGCTCGCCAGAGCGGTATTCATGGAACGAACTTCCGAACGTCATGCCACACGCTGGTGGAGAACGGCCTGTTGAACAAGTACCGGAATGCTTCTCTAAAGCTGGCCTTTAGGCTGACCGACGATGGCAGGGAACGTGCAGGAGAGATATACCGAAAACGGCTGGAAGAAGAGCAAGAGAAGTAATACGCCCCATAACGGGGCGTATCGAGTTAAACGGCAAAGCCGTAGTGGGTGCCGTCCGGAAGTTCAACATCGAGGCGTAGCTTGCCACCGGAGGCCTCAACGTACCGCTTAATGGACGACAGCTTGAGATCTCGTCCAGGTTTTTCCATCTCGGAGACTGTCGGCTGTCTCACACCCAGAGATGCAGCAATTTCCCCCTGGGTAAGGTTCATGCGATCACGAAGCTCTGCCAAGTGGATGTTCAGTAACATCTCAGTGGCCGCTTTCTGTGCTTTGGCAACAACCTCAGGCTTTTCTGTTGCCAGCATTTGGTCAAGAGTTCTTGCCATAACGTCACTCCTTCTTCAATTTATCCAAGTGCGCCGCAAACTCACGGTCTGCAATTGGGATCATTACTTCATAAAACCTTTTCTCGTCCCCGGTCTTGTTACCGGCGCAGAGAAGAATCCCCTTACGCTTTGGATCGAACGCAAAGAACGCTCTGATAGGATCTCCTTTGCTTTGGACCCGAAGCTCTTTCATGTTGCTGTAGGATGAACCGTTAACAGTATCCGCGTATGGCCTCGACAGCATGGGGCCTCTATCTCGCAGCACCATCATCGAAGCCAGCACGTTTGCTCTATCGGTATCATCCAGAGCATCGAACCACTCATCAAAGGTGTCGGTTGTCTCGATGACCCACATGATTTCTCCTTACTTAATATAGGTGCAATCCTATATAGATTCAAACCTATAATCAAGAAAAATCGGCGGCGATGGGGGCCGAAATGTCGGTAAGTAGTCATGTGACTAAAATAGGGGGTAGAATAAGCCTCGATATAGTCATGTGACTAAAAGGTGTCCTGAATGAACAACCTGCCCCTACTGCTCGATGCAAGAGAAGCCATTGACTACTACCACCAGCATCCAGGCATGACTGATGCAGAAAAGGCCTATGTGGTCGCGTTCCTAAGCGGAGAGGGGCGTTCAAACAGTCAGATCAGAGAGGATCTGGGTATTGAGAAGGTCTATACGGTTACACACCTGAAACGCGCCGGTACGCTATCGGAGGAAGAGCTAACACTCTGGCTCAGAAATCCACGCAAGATCACCCTGGGGCATGTGAGGGCCGTGGCTAAGTTACCTTTCAGCAAGAGAGAAAAGCTCCTGAGGGATCTCCTGCATACCAGGACACCGGTTCATAAATTTGAGGCGATAGCGAAGGGCAAAGAAGTGGACAGGGATGCAGACATTAAGCGCCTGGAGACCCTGATGAGCGATGCTACGGGTAGGCCTATCAAAGTTCGCTATAACCCCGCGAAGCGCTCCGGGGAACTGACGCTGGGATTCTTCACGCTCGATGACCTGGATGACGTGTGCAAGGCTTTGGGGTTTGATCCAAGCGAGCAGATGTAAACCAGAAAACTTTCACATGTGAAAGTCTTGCAAGGTGTCTTTTTATTGTTTACAGTATCATAAAATGAATCTGTAAAGGTGCGCGATGAATGTGCTTCCAACGAAAAGCTGGCCTTGGGCGTTATAACTCAACCAGACCTGAGTGGCTGGCGGCGTACCGCAACGCAAGATGTATGAGAAGCTCAGGTAAAGAACCTGATGCTTCTCTTTCCGGGATAGCTTGGAAGGCGCAACTCATTGTTGCCCATGAAAGAGGCAGAATTGACAGTCTGGCTGTCCCTTTGGATGCCAGATTGATAGCAAAGAACCTCATCGACGAGATCCTTGCTGAGGAGAACTGATGGACGAAAAAATTACCTACGAAGAAATGCTTGAACAACTCGACCAGAAAGGCATCCGCGTCACCAACGGGGCGAGACGGCTTTATGTCGCGTTGAACAACGGAGTCAAAGCTGAGGTGCTGGGTAACTGCGGTCCCGCCACAATCAGCTTGGTTGACGGGATGATTGTTGTGGAAGAGCAGACTCTCCACTAAGGGCAGCAGCATGGGTAAGAAAGTACACATCATTTGCGGAAAGTGCGGTAGTGACGAGATGAACTTTGTCGTCAATGAACACTGTCCAGACGACCCTCAGAATGTTGCCAGTGAACTCATAAACCTCCAGGAGCGAGCTGAGAAGATCTTATCAGTTCTTCGGAGTGATCAGCATGAGTGATTTATACGAACCGCTTGAGTTTGTGTTCTGCGGCTTTAGGAAAGGGGACGCTGGGCTCTTTATCTCGGTAGCCACTTTACGCGATGGTGTTTTAGGTCGTGAGATGTATTTCTCAAAGGGAAAAAGCAAAAGGCGCTGGGTTGTCGGTGGCATTTACTCAGGGGCCTCGTTTTCGGACAAAGGAGCAAAAGGTCTGGATGATGCTCATTACGTTAAAGCATGGGAAGTGCAGGGCGACAAGATAGAGTGGCAAGCAAAAAGCGACAAAGCCGAAGTCTTGGCGCGAAGCGAGAAACTTGAAGCCGACGATAGGAAGCGCAACGAACTTGAAGAGCTGATGCTACCCATCAGGAAGGCTGAGGAGAAATAACCGTGGAGTTCGTCTTAGCTAAAGCATTCACCGGTTTTAAAGTCGTAGCTGTACGTGCCCATCAGATTGGCTTTACGGCTTTTCTTGCCATTGGTGTTTGCTGGAGCTGGCGTTTTAGGAGTCGCAAGTACGCCATAGAACAGGATACCAGCAAGTGCCGCTTGCCACGCGAAAACAGCAACCAGAATCCAAAAAGCCGCCGCCAGAACCGGCAGTTTGTGCAGAAGGTTAAGAACCGGCTTGGCCCAAATCACTGTTGGGACAGCGAGCACTGCGTAACCCCAGTTGGTAGCCTCAAGCATAGCCAGGCCAAGAACAACAACAGCCATCAGCGCGATATTCAGTACATGTTTCATGGTCATATCTCCTTTTCAATTTACACTTTCATCTTATCACGGTATTAAAAAATGCAACTGTGAAAGGGCGTTTTTCATTCAAAAAGAGGTGATACTTTGAGTGCAATTATCAGCAAGTGCGGCATGTACAGATACCGTCTGGAAAGGGATGTTCAACCCGAAGGTCTTGTGTTCGGTTATTTTGGTGTAAACGGCTCTACGGCCACAGCCACCGAGGACGATCACACGGTCAGAAAATGGATAGGTTTTACCAAGGTCAACGGAGGGAGACGATTCATAGTCGGTAATGCTTTTGCTTTTCGGGCGACCGACGTTCGTGAGCTGGCTACTGCGGTTGATCCTGTCGGTCCAGAAAATGAAATCCACCTGGAAAGGATAATTCGGGATGCTGATGTCCTAGTGCCATGCTGGGGGAGCAGAACCAAGCTACCTAAGTCTTTGCATAATCATCTGGATAGGCTTTTAGAACAGCTCGTTGCCTCTGGGAAGCCGGTAATGACATTTGGCGTGACCAGTTCGGGGGACCCAAAGCACCCGCTAATGCTTGGATATTCAACAAAACTTACACCTCTGGTAAGTGGTACAAGCATGTAAAATCTGATGATACGGATATAAAGTTAATGGAGCAGAGTTGCCTCTGCTCAATTTAATTACGTTAATAGACGCCTAAGTTTTCCATTATGAAAATTCCATTCCCGGTCCCGGCATCAACAAAACCAAGTTTTTTGTAATAATCACCGAGTCGCTGAAATGCTAATCCTTCATCGTTTGTTAATTTTTCGAGGCCTAGCTTTTTATGCCAATCTTTTTCTTCCTGTGATGCTCTTGTCGATTCATAGAAAGGAATCTCAAATTGCAAAGGGAAGGGCTTTACGGCGATTAGTTGCGAACTGGCCGCAAATTTTCTTAATACATCAAAAATTATAGTTTGTGCGTAGTTTTTTCCTCTGTATTCTGGGAGTATTTCGATGCGGTCAATGATAAATAATTGAGTTATATCATCAGGATAGAAGTGGTCGTATGGGCTATCTATAGCCTCGAATGCCGCTGGTGACAGCTCATCGCTCTCAACATCGAACAACTCCATGTATGGTTCAGTTGATGCCTCCATGTCTAAAAGGTCATTCCAGGAATATAAGGCTCCACCATGACTTGAATTGATGAGAATGAAACGCGACTTGGATATTGTAACCTCCTCGTCTGTATCACAGTCATATCCAACTGTTTCGCAATCTATATTAAAAACACAACCTTCTTGAGCATCGTCTAATAGATAGCCACTTTTACAAGTAAATATATTGGTTAACGAATAAATGCAATTCTCGTCTGACATTATTTTCCTTCCAAATACATTGTGATACCGTGTTTACAGTATCACATAATGATACTATGATTAGCAATGCAAGGTAGAAAATTTTTTGGAGGGATATATGCTCACAGCTAAATGTATAGGGTGCGGATGCACCGATGATCACGCTTGTGTTGAAAACGGTCAACCGTGTCACTGGCTTCGCGTGAATAGAGTGGAAGGTATCGGGGTCTGCTCTTCGTGCCCGGATGCTCTCAATCAATTCGCATCGACCAGCCAGGAACAAGCAACTGGACAGGATGACTACCGGAACAGTCCAGAATGGAAAGACTTTTCATCACGCATTGGTAATGCACTATGCGGGGGCCAGAGCAAAGCAAAGTAAGGTAAAAACGGCTATGCCGTTTTTTATTTGTCTATTACGGTATCATATTATAACCCTGTAAATGCTGAGTCTGTAATTGCCCAAAATGGGCGTGAGCAGGGGCGGGGTGTGAGGTCGTTCTAAGGCAAAATACTTTGTACTGGCAGAACAAAGAAAGAACGAACTTTCACATGTGAAAGTTTTTGGGGTACGGGATGGAACAAGCAATTCAAAGTTACTTGGCTGACGACCGGCAATATCAAGACAGGATTACCGCAGCTCTCAGCCAGGTTGAAGAGAAAGGTGCAGAGTACGAAGCTCTTTGCCAACAGCGTGCTCAATTGGGGATCTGGCAAAAAATTATAACGTTCTGGCAGTTTCGTCGAGACATCGCCGTTATACGTTCAGCACTAAAAGGCCATAACAGCGATTTGCGGTATTTGCGCCGTGGGAGAGACCAGCTCAAAGAGGGATTGGTTTCTCGGGCCGTGAAGCAAGCGATTGACGGTAGCCAGATTCTGGAACGAATCACCCAAGCTCAAGATAGGCTTGACGCCGCATCTCGACTCCACGAGAGCAACAAGCGACTGGTGGACATGGGGCAAAAAGCCTTACGTGAAATCAGTGAGGCCTCTTCCAGTGTTTCATCAGCACAAACAATGGAGGTTCTCGACCTTGTGACTGACAACAAGGGCATTTCCGTCATGTCGTCGATGTCAAACTCCTCGGCCAGCAGTGAAATAGACGATGCGAAGAGAGCTGTGAAAGCCTTCGCAAATGCGCTGGGGGATCATCGTGACATTGTGGGCTCACTGCACCACTCAATGGCAACTGAGTTTATCGATCTGGGTATGGACTTTGCCGGTTTGAATGATGGTTTCGACTTTGGGAGCGTCTTCTCGCTGTTCAGCTTGTCGTCTGCCAGTTCCTCTCTGGACAAAGTAGAGTCTCGCGTTGAATCTCTGATGCCAGATCTAAGACGAGCCGCCTCCAATTCGGCAGCAGAGTATGCCCGTGTTAACGAAGAGTTCTTTGGCCTAAAACAACAGGCCTGTTGCCAAGTGCATGAGTTGCTGGTGACAAATGGTATAGACGTGTCAGTCAAGCGCGTTGAGTCCGCCGTGAACAGCTACAGAGTTGGAAGGTGATATTTACAGCATCATAAAATGAACTTATGATGTGGAGTGATCAACAAGTCGAAATTTATTTAAAGGATAAGCGATGAGCGACATTACACAGCAAATGGACAAACTTGAGATTCCAATCAAGTTGTCCTTTCCAGTCATCAACGTTAGCACTTTTGAGCTGGGCCGTGCAGAGAGCGTTTTCTCTGACATTGCAAAGAAAGTCGGCAAGCACTTTATTGTGATGCCATTCAAGAAGCTGCCTGATCCAGGCACGATGAAGGCAATGGTGGACGAGTCCAAGAAGTCCTCCAAAAACGGTGTTGTCGTGTTCGACACTTTCTTTTTCGACCGACAACGTGCAAACCCGGAAACACTCCCTGCCCTCAAGTCATCACTGACCTATCTGGAGAATGAGGGGATCAACTACATCATCGCTGGCAAAGACGTCTTCAATGAAGAGTTCGTTTATCACATCGATCTCCCGGCCATGAGCAATCAGGAAATCCTGAAACTGCTCCAGACCTGTGAAGACAACGTGAAAGATGGTGGAGTCTTCGAGAGCAATGAACGTGCTGTCATCGCAAACCACGCCCTAGGCTTGTCACACACCCAGATGAAGAACGTCTTCACCTACTCCGCTTACTTAAAATTCAAAGGTGAACAATACCTAGGTGAGATCCGGAAAGAAAAAGCTCACATCTTGCGTGATGTAGGCCTCGATGTGCTTGAGGCCATTGATATTGGGAATGTCGGTGGTCTCGAAAACCTCAAGGAGTTCCTCCAGATCCGTAAAGCTGGTTGGGACAAAGACCTTCCAGTAAAAGGAGTCCTTCTGGCTGGTGTCCCTGGTGGTGGTAAATCGCTGACGGCCAAAGCCGCTGCCGGTGTACTTGGCACTACCTTGGTTCGCCTGGATATGGGCCGTTTCTACAGCAAGTATCTCGGTGAAACTGAGCGTCAGTTCAATCGAGCATTGCAGACCATTGAGCAGATCGCACCCGTTGTTGTGTTGATTGACGAGATGGAGAAGTTTTTTGGTAATGCCGATGGGGAACACGAAGTATCCAAGCGCCTGCTGGGCTCTTTCCTCTACTGGCTCCAAGAGCGCAAGAAGAAGATCTTTATTGTGGCGACGGCCAACCGGGTTCAGTCGCTGCCTCCTGAATTGATGCGAGCTGGCCGCTGGGACCGAGCATTCTTCATTGACCTGCCAAGTGTGGCTGAACGTCAGAAGATTTTTGAGATCCACCTCGCCAAGCAGAAGGCCAACATCGCCGCGTTTGACATGCCTACGCTACTGCGTACCACCGAGGGATACACCGGGGCAGAGATTGAGCAGGCCGTCATTGACGCGATGTATCTGGCTAACGCTCAGGACAAGGAACTCAACAATGAAGCGCTGGTGGATGCGGTCACTCGCATTACCCCGACCAGTGAAACTCGCCGGGAAGACATCAACCAGATCCGCAGTTTGCGGGACCAAGGCTTCTATCCGGCCAATAACTTCGATGTTAAAGAGCAGAATGGCTCTGGACGCAAACTCGCCATCGAGGACTAAGCGATTAACTTTGTCATGTCGGAATACGGCATGACCCCCGAAAAAACTCAGGAGTGATGAGATGAGCCATATCGTAAAAGGCAAGGTGCAGGTCGCCTACAAAGACAAAGAGCTGCTGTTGAAGGCTCTGGAGGGAGTTGGCGTCGTTGTTGAAAACGAAAAGCTGTACCGCGTGGGCGCTGGCTACACCTTCGAGAAATACCCGATTGTTCTGATCGACCAGAACAACAAGGAGCACCGGATTGGCTACAAGGAAAAAGACGGTGTTTGGGAGCAGTATCAAGAAAACTACGGCTCTTATGGCCGCTGGACGCAGCAGGCAAGCAGCAAGGTGCAGGATCGCTACATTGCCTTCCACTACGAGCAGCAGTTGAAAGAGGAAGGTTTCAGCGTGACGGTGAAGCAGCACCACGATGGCACTTTGGAACTGGAAGCTGAGGAAGATGTTTGGTAATAGCGCCAAGGCAATCAGATTAGTTGAACTTAACGACGAGGTAACAAAGTGAAAAAGGTAAACATCAAGATCAAGGGCGGCAAGATTGCTGCCGATTTCACGGGATTCCAAGGTAAGACCTGTGAAGCGCTGGAACAGCGTATTCGCCCGGAAGAGCTCGAAGTCGAAGAAAAAGAGCTGAAACCCGAGTACCACTTCAATGCTGGTCAAACCCAGCACGAAACGGAACAGAACGAATGGTGATGAGAAGGACAGGGCGTGTCCCCCTTCTTTTGCTGGTTGGTCTCATGGTCGCAGCTCCTGCGGCCTTTGCCAGTGACTTTGTGACTGGCGTAATGGTAGGGCAAATGCTCTCAGATGACTCAGGCAGCAAGAAAGTAGAGGACTCTGGCCCGGAGAGCAAAACGGTCATTGATTACCATGACGGTCAGCCAGTTGTGACCAAAGTGGAGGCCTTCAAAAGTAACAAATGGCGCAAGCTGGATGGCCCTCAGGGCGGCTATTTTGTTTGCCCAGGTGAATACCGTAGCTACTCGGGAAGGTTGCGTTGTCGCGTCCATGATGACGGGCTCAATGGTTTTATGGGCGGTATGACTGATGCTCAGGAGCTACCGCTCCAAGAAGCTCTGACCAAGTTGGAAGGTAAACCCATCACCCTGCAAACCATTGAAGTCCACGGGAACAACCTGGCAGTCAAATACCAGTTAGCACCACCAGCACAAACGCACGTCAAAACTCAGGACCTGGGGGTGGTTAAGCAAGATGGTGAAACGCAGAAGGTTGCCAGCCAACCACCAGCGCCATCCATAGTGACTGCACCAAAGAGTGAACCTCCCAAGCAGATTAGTGCTGCACAAGACTCCGACCGTAATACCAGTGCGTTTCAAAGTCCGTTCGAGGAGGTAAGCGACTCCATGATCGGTCTAATGGATAGTTCCATCGTCAAAGCCATAGCGATGATGATGCTGGTTTTTGGGGTTGTTAGTGGGTTCATAAGGCGGAGCCCATCAGGAATTATGATGGGGATAATGCCTGCAATTATGATCATGACCGTGCCAACGGTTATTCGTACCGCATTCGATACAGGCGCGGCCAGTACCAAGCCAGTGGAAGATAGCGGAAGCTCATTTCCTTTCTTCTTGGTGGCAATAGTGCCGGTGCTGATTTTCTTAGCTTATAGAGCATTTATGAACAACCGGAGCGACTCCGAAATTGATGAGTTGTTAAGAGAAGCCCGACGTGCTGAAAGAGCTGAACGACAAAGCAATGAGCCTCCCTCTGTGGATGAACTCCGCGAGCGCCAGCAACAAAATACAGAAAGAGAACCAGTGGTTGTCAGCTCATCAGCTCCGGCACCAAAGGTGCAAAAGGAAGAACCAATCGAAGTACAGCCAGGCAAGCGCAAAATTATTTTGGATTAGTGGGGTGGGTTATGAGCAAAAAGCGCATCGTAATCAAAAATGGTGAGGTCTGCGGGTTTGCCGATGAGGTTTCCTTCAAAGGCCTTGACGTACAGGAATACAGTAAAAAAAGGGTTTCGCGCATCGTGCCGACGAACGGATTTCTAATGGTTGCGTTCTATGTTATTCGCGGACTTTGTTCAGACGAGTCAAAGATTGCGGCATGGACTCGTGTTTGGCGTTGCCAGTGGAAGGTGCTGATCGACGGTAAAAGCTATGGCCCATTCAGCAGTCGTGCAGATGCTATCGCGTTCGAGAAGGACGAGATCTACAAACAAGGCAAATTCTTTGCCGATGGCACTCACGAGGCGGCAGTATGATGACACGGGCGGCTATGGCCGCTCTGTTATCCGCGTTGGTAATAGGCCTTGTGTCTGATTTGGCCGCACAAGAGCTGGTGGTAAGCCAGGTGGCTATAGACAAATCCACTGAGGTGCAGAAAGAAGCTACCTTCCACAACCGCAAGTGGGTGTTAAGGACGGGGCAGGTTAGTGGATTCTTCATTTGCCAAGGAGATAACAAAGACATTTACTACCGGCATGACAGGGTGGGTGCTCACTGCCAGAAGACATCGACTGGGTGGCGCAATGTACTGGGTCTCAGGGACGATGTTCCGGAAGTTGAGCTGAGCGTGTACCTGGGGACCGTTGAAGGTGTCCCCGTGAAAGTCCTTCATCAGGAAGTGGATGGTTACGATCTGAAAGTGCAGTACAAGGTTGCACGTAAAGGGTCAGCAAATGAGTGAGAGTGTGCGTCAGTCAACACCGATGGTGAAGATTAAAGTCCTGCCGAGTTTCGTAGGGGTTCCCTTCCCGTCGGTGCTACTTATCGTTGCGGGGTTCCTTAATGGCCCTTTGTGGGGCTTTGCCGCATTCGTCTTTCATATCGTCATCAAGCGGTACATCTACAGAGAATACCGGAGGTTGCCATATCCGATGCCAACCGGCTCAAGGCCTATGGATGAGTTGAGCGAGCTCCTTGTAAAGGGGATACCGGAGGAATTTTTCCGGCGGCTTGACTCAGCTTGCAGCTCTGATACGTCAGTACAAATAACCTGCCCAAAGAAATACCGGCTGCTCAAAATGTCGTTGAATCGCTATGCCAACCGCGCTGGTTGTTACCCTCAGTTCCGGGAGGGGGATGAAATAGCGATTGAGGTAACAGAGCAGAGACCAAGAAAAGCAGGAGCAGGGAAGGGTTTTCCAAGTATTCAAGATCTGAAAGCGTCAGAGGGTGTTCTGATCGAACCGGAGCAGTCTATCGAAATTCAGAAAGATAAGCGCAAGATTATCTTGGATTGAGGTGGGTTGGAATGCGGTCATTTTTATACAGAATATTGCTTCTTTGCTTCGTCATTATCGTCCAGATAGGGCTAATCGCCATTGATGCGAGCCCGTTGGTTGTTGCTATGTTCCTCTCGCTAACAGCTTTAGTCGCTGGGGTCTGGATGGCGTACCTTCATTCCCGATTTTTGATGGCGGTGACTCCAGTAGTTGTCTCTGTGCTAATGGCGACCCTCGCCATGAAAATGTTTGAGCCGAGACTCTTTGTTTCTGTCAGCGAAAAAGGCTGGTTCCCTTTGTCATTGTTCGTCTCGATACCGTTTTACTTCTACTTGAGTTACTTGCTTGAGATAGAGGAGAAGAGACGTACATTCCGGGCCAATGTGATTGGTTTTTTGCGTGGAGTTTCGGAAGAGATCCGTCGTTCAACCAGAGAGCATAGAGATCAAGGTGAGATAAGACACGGTGGAACAGAGCTGGGGAGTATTGATGAACTACAAAGGGGCGAGGCCAAAGAGCCAGAAGTCATCAGCTCCACCTCGGACGAGAAAGAACAAGGCACTCCCAAACGAGACAAGAGAAAAATCATTCTGGACTGAACATGGAACAAATCAGAAAAGGCCTAACCCTCGAATACGCAAAAGAGAAGCGTGAGAAGCTCTTGGCGGAGCTCAAATCAAATGAACACTACAACCAGACTGAAACAGTAGCCTATGGGCACCACGACCCGCTCAGCGTTCCTGTGGCAGCTTGCGATAGTTGTCATGGCCGGGCGCAAATGCAGAAAGTTATAGGTCCTCCTGTGCGCTGGAATATGGTCTGCCTGGGTTGTGGGAAGGCGATCCAGCAAATCCAGAAACGACCGTGGCAAGCAGCAATGGCGTGGAACCAAATTAACTTGGGAACACAGGACTACAGACAACTGCCCCTCTTTGGACTTGGGAGTCTGTCTCCTGAGTCAGCAAGACAGAGAATGGTGGGAATACGAAGGAACCTGGAGCTGAGAAAGAGCCTCGCCGGTATTGAGAGGACGATAGCCCACAAGGAAGGTCAACGCCCACCAGGGAAAGAGTACCAGCAACGAATGGAAGCATATCTGCAATGGGCCATGCTGGCGCTGAGATTGCTCAAAGTCAAAGCAAGTTAGTGGTGAGAAGGAAGAGAGAACCCGGTACTGTAAAGCGCCGGTTTTTTTTTGCCGCCTCGTTTACAGTATCAAAAACCACATGTTCCAGCATCGCGATCACCCTTTTCTGCAGTTCTTCCGGGTCTTTCACCCCTCGAATTTTCAATCCTTCCGCTATAATCTCCTGTACTGTCATTCTCGGATTTAAAGATGCGATCGGATCTTGGAAAATCATGGCAATATGATCGGTAATATATTTATGAAGCTCCCTGTCCATTTTTCCGGAGATTTCTATGCCGTTAAATTTCACAGTTCCCCAGGTGGGATCATACAGCCGAATAATCGTGCGGCCTGTCGTTGTTTTTCCGCAGCCGGACTCACCAACC
>OGYA01000256.1_pt1 | contig 43138 bp, 62 predicted proteins | sample 1576401 | NCBI WGS metagenome assembly OGYA01 (sample SAMEA3541485, study PRJEB24748) | human gut metagenome | biome: human gut; feature: human-associated habitat; material: faeces | place: China | collected 2012 | reverse complement strand
TGTTCTTTAAATTAATTTTACAAGTCTGGTTAATATAAATAGTCTTTTTTAATGGCACAATACTTACTTTAGATTTTGCAGATGCAGGTATAGTTGGTAGCAGCATCATTGCAGACAATGCAACGCATAAAAACTTTTTCTTCATACGCATTCCTCCTTATTTTAATCTTAATTTAATTAACTCCTCATCATATCCAAGTGCACGTGCGATCTGATCAGTAGTAAATTCCTGGTATTCTAAAAATACTTGATCCGGCACCAGAAGTTCCATAGCAAACAGATCAGCTTCTTTTTCATATTTCGTCGTATTGAATCCGGTATAGGTATCCATGAAGAGGGCATTAGCCTTTTTATGCAGCAACATATGACCTAACTCATGAGCACAAACAAGAATCTGTTCATGTTCTGGAAGAGAATCATCAATATAAATAATGTTATTTCTTTGGAAATACTGATAAAATCCTCTGACACCCTCAAGTGGCACTGGCACAAGGATAACGTTCATTCCCTTGATAATCTCAAAAGGATTTCTTGTTTTATGTTTCTTGACAAGCGAATTTACAATCTTTTTTATGTCCATTCACATCAGTCCTTTTTATATTTTTTAGGTGTGTATTTTTCCTTGTTCTTTTTCTTTGCCATCTCCATACCAATTTCCATTGCATTTAGAATAGACTCGATTGCTTCAGGAGAAGCAGGATCACCATCAAACATTAATCCTTCTTGGGATGTTAGTTTATCTTTTGTTTGCTGTATGATTTTTTCTATTTGTTTGGTGTCTCTTTTATTAAGTTCTGCGGAAGAAGATTTCTTTTCTACTAAATCCGATTTTTCTATTCCGAAATAATTAGCCATCATTTCTATTTTGTCAATTCGTGGATAGGTTCGTGCATGCATCCAGTCTGATACAGTAGACATTTTAAAACCTAAGGTATTGCACATCTCTGTTTGGGTAACATCATTAGCCTTTAGATAGTATTTTATATTTCTAGCCATGACTTCTTTGTTTCCTAAGTCGCTCATTTACCATTGCCTCCTTTCTTAATTTGAATATGCCTATATTATAATGGAGAAACCGAAAAAAATCAATATAAACCGAAAAAAATTCGGAAAAACCGTTGACACTTCGGTTTAACCGTGGTAGTATATAAGAGAACTAAGGAGGTGAGCAAAAGTGAAAACGGAAACTAGATTTCCTAAAGATATGAAAGCGACATTAAAAAGTATCCGTGAAATGCGAGGATACAAGCAAGAAGAAGCCGCTAAATTAATAGGAATAGCGACAGATACACTCAGAAACTACGAACAAGGAAAGTCTTATCCGGATATTCCAGTACTTCGTAAAATAGAGGAAACGTATAATGTACGTTATTCACAGATTATTTTTTTACCGTTAGACTTCGGTTTAACCGAAACTAAATAACCAGGAGGTGAGAAAGACGAAATGATCTTGATCATAATCGGATGTGTTGGAATTATAGCAGGATGCATAGTTACAGGATGTGGAGTGGTAAGAGCAAAAAGAAGCTCCTACACAGACGTGGATGCAATCACATGGTGTTTTGTAGGAGCTAGTATAACTTATATCAGTACTGTTATAACTTCATTTTTACTAAATCATGTATGCCTTTAGAAATGTTTTTTAAATGATCATCGGTATTTTTCCCGCCGGGATATGTATCTGCAAATGGAGAATTTGCACGAATATTAAAAGTAAAAGCATCTTCATAGGTTTTGACAGAGGAATGATATTTCACATGAAAATGTAAATCATCTTTTGTCGTGGCATATCCAACAAGAGGACAACGAATTGCGTAACCTGGAGAAATAATTGCACCAGAGAGACGTGCAAATATATCTTCGCCAAGATCATCATTAAAAATTTCTTTTCCAGAAAATTTATGATCACAAGATATTGAATCAATTGTACATGATGATTGACCAAAATTTTTGATCATGATGTAAACAATGGTGTCTGAATAAATTGAGTAAATTTGAATATTAGGGCGAGTGCTTTCTTCGAGCATCTTATTGTTTTGGCGTAGCGTTTTTACAGAAATAGCTATTGCAATGATACTTGTAATTGTAGAAGCAATAATCCCAGCGATTTCAATTATATCAGACCATGTTATAGAACCTAGAGATTTAATGATATGAGACATATGAAAAACTCCTTTCTTAAAAACTCGGACATGCCAGTGCCCTGTGAATTAAGTATAGGAGATATATGGAAGAAAGACAACAGAATAATAGCAGATGGCTTAATCCTCTGTCCGATACACGAAATTCCTCCCTAAATTGGTTAATCATTAAAAATAGCACTCAATCGGACGGAGACTTAAGCCATCTGAAGAAAGGCAGGTGATAAAGGTGTTCAGGGACAGGCTTAAAAAAGTAATGGCAGATCAAAACATCAATCAAGTAGAGTTGTCCAGAATCTGCGGTGTAAGTAGATCGACCGTCAGTAAGTGGATGTCTGGAGATTCGGAACCAACAAAAGCGAGACGAAATGAGATTGCAGAAGCATTTGATCTTCCAGAGAATTACTTCGAAGAAATAGTAATTCCTAAAAAGAAAATAGAGACGTTAACCCCGAAAGAAGTTGCGTATTTGATGGGAATGGGTGTTCCAACAATCGAAAAAGGACTGATTCAAGGGATTTTTCCATGGGGATATGCAATCCGGACAAGTGAAAAAAAGCACAGGTATTTCATAAATGCAAAAAAGTTTTTTGCAACTGAAATGATAAGCGTTTGAGAAAGGAGCATAAAGATGCATACAGAAACAAAAGCAATGATCTGCACAGCAGCAGTGCTGATCGCAATGGGAATTTTTAAAGAATTAGCAGCAGTGTGTTTGATCACAGCAGTGGTGTTTGAGGAAGGAGTGAAGAAATTTGATAGATAAGAAAGAAAAAAGTGCCCACGGAGCGGCAACTCCATTAGGCACACAATTAAATAGACAAGCAAATTATAACACAGATCAGAAGAAAAGTGAAATCAGAAAAACAGCAGTTGAGATCTTTGATCTATCTTTGCAGCTGCAAGAAATGACAGATGGAACTATAGATTGGCGAGAACCAGGTGTTCCATGTGTACAAGCTGAATATCATGGAGCTGCCGCAGTGCTAAGCGTTAGGATCTGGGAAGATGGTTTTAATGCAGAACAGCAACCAGATTACAGTACAATGCTGTTCTTGGATAATCAGCACTGTATGAACGAAGCAAAGTATCTGAAAGAAAAATTAATGGGATTATTAGAAGAAAGAAGAGGAAATGACAATGGGAAAGATGATTCTGATCAAAACTGATAATGAGGTAAAAGAGCTGGAATATCCAGATGAGGGACTTAAATCATGGAAAAAGTTGAAAGAACACATTGGAAACAGATGTGAGTTAATTGAACACGTACAGCCCAAGAGATTATATACAGAGATCGGTGCAGGAATTGAGATTAAAAATGTGCCGGGATCAAAAGTAAGCATGTTGGTTGATGAAGAATTTTATTTTCACTGTGACAAAACCAAATTAAATAAGATAGCTTCATGGCTGTATGAGGCAGATCGCCATGGATACCCGATTCTTGGTAATGCCTTGATTATTGGAGAAAAGTATGGAAATGCAGGAATTGAGTTTTGTGGAATGTCAGAAGAACAGTTTGATCTTGTCTTTCCTAAATTAAAAGAATTGGGAAAGAGGTTTAAAGATGCAGGAGATTGAGATCAGCAAAGGAATCAAACGGATCCAGTTCGATTCCTTTGATTCCTGGTTAAATGCCAGACACGGAATCGGTGGATCTGATGCATCTGCGGTATTAGGACTCAATCCATATAAAACCAACACTGATCTTTATTTAGAAAAAACAGGACAGCGGATCGCTCCGGATATTTCAGATAAGGATTATGTGAAGTATGGACATGATGCAGAGCCGCTACTAAGACAATTATTTGCTCTTGACCATCCAGAATACAAGGTTGAATACTTCGGAGACAACATGATCAGAAATGAAAAATATCAATGGGCACATGCTTCCTTGGACGGAGAGCTTACAGATCAGGATGGAAGAAAGGGAATCTTAGAGATCAAGACTACAAATATCCTACAAAGTATGCAGCGAGAAAAATGGAATGATCGAATCCCTGATAACTACTACATACAGGTTTTGCACTATCTACTTGTTACAGAATATGATTTCGTTGAGCTTCGGGCACAGCTAAAGTCAGAATGGCAAGGGCAGATAAGGTTGCAGACAAAAGATTACCATATTGAGCGATCAGACGTAGAAGAAGATATTGAGATATTAAGACAAGCAGAAGAAGAGTTCTGGCAGAAAGTTCAAAGAAGGCAACAGCCAAACTTGATTCTTCCAGAAATATAAAAGGAGAAATTGTTATGAATCGATACGATGAATATATGAAAGAGGTTCAAGAAAAGAAAAAAGAAAATCAGGCTATTGTAAATAAAATTGTTGAGATTTTAAAAGGCAATAACCTGACGGTTGAACATATTGAAGTCATCTTAAATATGACTCGTGAAGAGGTGATTAAAACGGCGCATCTGTAACAAAATCTGAATCGGAACGATTTTGGAGAGTAGAGTAAATATCATTGAAAAATGAAGTAAGTAATTCGGCTTCTCCATATAGTTCATTACCGGGATACAGATCAGATGAATCAATAAAGGAGAAACATATGGAATTTAAGATATACAATCCACAGGAAGAAGGATTCCTGAAAGAGATTGATTGGAATTATGAAGAGTTAAAAACAGAGATCCAGAAGAAAGCAAACGACTATATGAATCTGGTCTATACAGCAGATCAGATTAAGGATGCAAAAAAGGATCGTGCTAATCTTCGAAAATTTGTAACCGCATTAGAGAACAAAAGAAAAGAAATCAAACGACAGGTCATGCAGCCATACACATCTTTTGAAGAACAGGAAAAAGAACTGATCGGCATCGTTGATCAAGCGATTGGAAACATTGACATCCAGATCAAAGGATACGAAGAAGCAACACGGCAAGAAAAATTAGAGAAAATCAAGGGAATCTATTCAAAGACAATCGGTGATCTTGATCGCACGATTCCATTTGAAAAAATCTATAAGGATTCTTGGTTAAATGTATCAACGACATTGAAATCTATCACAACAGAGATCGCAGAGATCAGAGATAAAGTTGACAGCGATCTGAAAGTAATCAATGCAGATACAAGTCCTTATGTTTTTGAAATGAAAGAAGAATATCTGAAAGCTTTTGATCTGAACGCTGCAATGATGAAGAAACAGAAGTTAGAGGAGACCGCCAAGAAGAAAGCCTTATTTGAGGAAGAGCAGAAGCAGAAGGAAGAGCAGAGACAGCAACAGTTAAAAAAAGAAGCGCAGAAAGTGGCATCTGCTGGCGAAAGCAAAGAAGCATCAGAGATGCCAAAAGAACCGGCAGAAGTTCCAAAACCTAAACGTACGGAAGAAAGAACTGTAGCGATTACATTTCGTTGTGTTGTAAAAGAACACAACTTTGATGAAGCGAATGCGAAGATCAGTATTCTTAAGAAAACATGTGAAGAATTTGAAATCATAAGTCAGGAGGAATTATAAGATGGCAGTTGGAAACAGTTTAGCAAACAGACAGCAGAAAACAGGATTAACGGCATATCTTACAAATGATGCTGTAAAAAATCAGATTAATAATGTAGTCGGTGGTAAAAACGGAGATCGTTTCATTGCTTCTATTGTATCTGCAGTACAGGTTAATTCAGATTTACAGGAATGTACAAATCCATCAATCTTAAGTGCTGCACTACTTGGAGAGTCTTTAAAACTCTCTCCATCACCACAGCTTGGACAGTATTACATGGTTCCATTCAGAAACAACAAAAAAGGATGTAAAGAAGCACAGTTTCAGCTTGGTTATAAAGGATACATTCAGTTAGCGATCCGCTCAGGGCAGTACAAAAAACTAAACGTTCTGGCAATTAAGGATGGGGAATTGGTTCGATTTGATCCACTGAATGAAGAAATCGAAGTAAATCTGATCGATGATGAGGAAGTAAGGGAAGAAGCAAAGACGATCGGATACTATGCAATGTTTGAATATACAAACGGTTTCCGAAAAGCTATGTACTGGTCCAAAAAGAAAATGGAAGCACATGCATTAAAGTATTCCAAAGGGTATGCAGCAAAAAAAGGATATACATTCTGGGAGAAAGATTTTGATGGAATGGCTTATAAGACAATGCTTCGCCAGCTGATCAGTAAATGGGGAATCATGAGCATTGATATGCAGAATGCAATGGAATCTGATATGGCGGTGATCCATGAAGATGGAACAAAAGATTATGTAGATACAGTTTCAGAAGAAAATATTGTAGCAGATCAGGATCTGCAGGAAACGGCAGAGGAAACACCTGAACCAGAAAAACAGGAACTACAGGAAGAAACAACAAAAGAAGAACCACAGCAGTTCTTTAAATAAAAGAAAGGAGCAACACGATGAAACATATTAACTTAGAACAGTTTGCAGGAGGGAAACTTTCAGTACAGCTTAATAAGGCATTAGAAAAGATCACTGAAAATGTTCAGGATCCGAACACTGATGCGCAGAAGGTCAGAAAGATCAATGTATCAATCAGTTTCCGGCCAAACGATGAAAGAAACTTTGTGGCAACTACGGTAGAAACAAAGTTAAGTCTTGCACCAGAACTTGGAGCTACAACAGCACTGAGTATGGGCAGAGATCTTCGCACCGGAGAGGTTGAAGCGGTTGAAATCTTTAACCAGATTCCTGGTCAGATGAATGTTGATGATGTGATCGACCAGGAAGAAGATGAAACACCGAAAGCTTTTGATCCGGATACTGGAGAGATCTACGAACCAAGCAGCAAAGTCATTAATTTAAGAAAAGCAAAACAGGCATAGGAGGATACATAACAATGGATAATACATTTTTAAGAGAAGCAATCGAAAAGATCGAAGAATTGACAGACAGTGCAAGAGAGCCACACGTTGTAAAAATCGCAGGAAAGACTTATTGCGATAAATCTATGTCACGATATGACAGAGAAGAGTTTGCAGAACCATTGACAGCTACAAGTCTTAATTCTCTGATCGATTATATCAGTGGAAAGAGTGAAGAGTTAAGAGAATCTATGATCATTCACGTAGAATCTCCAACAAGAGTAAGATTACTATCTGGTCTTACACAGGAAAGAAATCGAGAAGAATTATTCCGCGTAGATACAAATCCAAATGGTTTTGATTTCGATCACTACTATGATCAGGAAGCGTTTGTAATTAATATGCAGACTGCCTTTAAACAGGGTGATGAAACAGAACTGATTCTTTCAGTTGCCGGAAACGTAGAAAATAAAACAGTGGCCAACTATGGAGATGATGGAGTCAGCCAGAAAGCTACGATCACAAAAGGTATTGCAGGAAAAGAAGATGTGATCGTACCAAATCCAGTAACACTTCGCCCATATCGTACCTTCCTGGAAGTAGAACAGCCAGAAAGCAAGTTTATCTTTCGAATCAGAGAAGGTTCCGATGGACAGCCAATGTTTAAGTTAGTAGAAGCTGATGGGGGTCTCTGGAAGTATGAAGCTGTAGATGCTATCAAGAAATATTTAACAGAGAATTTACCGAAAGAACTGTTAAAAGTGATCACGATCATCGGGTAACAGTTATGGAGACAGTTAGATTTACAGTCCCTGGTGCACCGAAAGGAAAAGCCAGGGCAAGAACTGTCCGTAGTAAAGGTGGTGGAACTTTCTCATATACGCCAGAAGGTACTATGTTGTATGAGAATCTGATTAAGTGCTGTTACAGGCAGGAATCAAACAACATCATTTTTAATGACGGACAGCCCTTAAAAGTAACGATCATAGCTTATTATCCGATCGTTAAGAGTACAAGCAGGAAAAAGAAACAACAGATGTTGGAAGATCTTATGTTTCCAACGAAGAAACCAGACATTGATAACATTGCAAAAAGTATTCTTGATGCTTTGAATAAACTAGCATACAGGGATGATACGCAGGTTGTAACGCTGCATATGGAAAAGCATTATGCAGAGGACCCACGAGTTGAAGTAGAGATAGAAGAAATCAAATAGGAAAAGGAGAATCGTTTTGGCCAGACAGAAAAAACAAGGCATCGATTATTTTTCTTTGGATTGCGATTTCTTTTCGGACAGGAAGATAAAGATCTTGAAATCCAGATATGGAGCAGACGGGATCACAATTTTCATTTATCTTCTTTGTGAAATATATAGAAATGGATATTACATCATTGTAGATGATGATTTTTACTATATCGTGTCAGATGATCTGAACATGAATAGTGATAAGGTGAAGCAAGTCTTGACATTCTTATTGGAACGGTCGATGTTTGATAAACAGCTTTTCCAGTCGGACGCTGTCCTGACTTCTGCCGGAATACAGAAGAGATTCCAGTTAGCAGTAAAAACAAGAGCTAAGAAGAATCCAATAAAAGTCGACAGGTTCTGGCTTTTAAATGAAGAAGAAACAGAACCTTTTATTAAAGTTACCCATTTTGAAGATAATTCTGAGAATAATACGGATAATTCCAAGAAAAATAATGATAATTCCCGAGAAGAATCCATAAAGGAAAGTAAAGTAAAGGAAAGTAAATATTATTATAGCAATCCAGATCTGAACAGAGAGTTCTGTCTTTATCTTGATATGAGGAATCATACTGGCCCAACATTATCTGCAGAACAGATCAATGCCTTGAAAGAAGAACTAGATTCTCTGGCTGAGAATGATTCTGATAAGTTGGGCATTGTAAGAAAAGCATTTGGTGGAGGATATAAGAGTTTCTTCCCTACATCAAGGAAACGGAAGAAATCAACACCGAAGCCAAAGAAAAAAGAAACTATACACAATTTTACACAGCGAGAATTCAAAGATTGTGATTACGAGAATCTGGAGAAGCAGTTGTTAAAGAAACAGTTAGGAGATGACATAACGTATGGATAATTTAATTCCTGTTAACTACGATACAGAAGAACCAACAGTATCAGCAAGGGATTTACACGAAGCACTTGAGATTAATAAAAGATTCTCAGCTTGGTTTGAATCAAATTCACAAGGATTCGTAGAAAACGAAGATTTTACAAGTGTACTTACAGGTACGGTTGTAAACAATGGAGCACAACGCGAACTACAGGATTATAAAATGTCTGTAGATATGGCAAAACATATTTGTTTAATGTCTAGAACTGAAAAGGGAAAACAGATTAGACAGTACTTCCTTGACTTAGAAAAAGCCTGGAATACACCAGAACAGATCTTTGCGAGAGCATTAAAGATGGCTGATAGAACAATAGACAAATTAAAGACAGAGAAAGCTGCATTGATTGAAGATAATGAACGTATGAAGCCTAAGGAGATATTTGCTGATGCAGTAACAGCGAGTAAAGATTCTATTCTGATCGGAGATTTAGCAAAAATTCTTAAGCAAAAAGGAATTGATATTGGTCAAAACAGACTGTTTCAAAAACTCAGAAATAACGGATATTTAATCCAAAGAAGAGGTCCAAGTTGGAATATGCCAACACAAAAGAGCATGGAAATGGGATTGTTTGAAGTTGAAGAAAGAACGATCACAAATCCGGATGGAACGACAAAGATCAGAAAGACTACAAAGGTTACTGGTAAAGGGCAGCAGTATTTTATTAATAAGTTGCTTGCTGCAAGCTAAGAAAAAATAAAGCATCCGGTTGATCTCTGTCCGTAGCAACCAACAACCTAAGATTGTTGCTAAAAGTCGTAGTAATAGTCGTGGTAGTTGTGGGGTTCGGGATGATCTTAAGCGACAGGGCGTAAAAAGATGATCACATATGCGGACAGAGATCAGCCGGATGGACTGAATTATATACCACAGTAACTATTAACCGCATAAGAAACAGCCAGTATAAGCCATGAGCCTGCTGCCTTAGGCAGTGGGCAGAAAGGAGTACGATCAGACAGCTTAACTTTCTATCTGATTAAGATTTTTCGAGTAACTATTAACGAAGCAAGCAAACGTAAACATATTTTTCAGGTTTTTTGTATTTTTATTTTTCACAAACTAGATTTGGTATTACAATTTTTCAAATCACGAGAGAAGAATCACGGCAGTTTATATGATCGGGCAAGAAATTATAGAAATGTGATCAGTATAAGCTGTTTCAGGTAGAAAGTTAAGCTGTCTGAGATAGGTAGATAGTATGAGTAAACAAGATTATATAATGCAGGGCAGAAATGAAGGAATTGCGTTCTGCGACAAAATAGCAAAAGAAAAAGGATTAGAAGAGCTACAGAGAGTAACAAGACAGAGAAATCTTGCAGGGCTTCGAACACTAATAGATCCAAGAGAACTTGACCAGGATTTTAGAGATGCAACACTACAGATTTTAGATACTGTATTGATCATGAGTCTTATAGTTTTGAAAGATGAATTTGATTTCGGAACTAAGAGATTAGATCGATTCAAAAAAAGATTCAATGACAAAACAGAGTGTTTAGAAACAGGAAATGTGACATGGATCGATATGATCGAGCAGGTCAGAGAAGAAAACAACATTAAATTAGATCTTAGAAAGAACGATGTAGTGATGGCATGGAGGAAAAAATAATGGTAAACAAGAAAGAATTTGAAGGTTACATCTGTGAGATCACCAATAAGCCAATCAGAGAGATGAGATTATGTCCGGACAAGCAGCAGAAGTTAAAGGTTCGGATCAAGTGTGATAAGGGATGCATTTATTGTGAGAAGGAAGTGATTGATAATGACTGACGAAGAAAAAAGAATGGTGGAATTTAACAACTACATAGATGACTTGAACATAGATGCCTTGATTAAATTTATGAATGGGGAAAGCGATGACTTTGAACCGATTCCGATACCAAAGGAAGTTGATGATGAAATGCAGAAAGACCGTTTCTATTAATTGTTAAAGAAAGTTAAGGATTAACTAATATATCATTTAATACATCAATTAATAAAACAATACAACAGTTGATGTATCAGCTGGAAGGAGAAGAGAATATGATTACAAAGACACAATTCAAGGACGTATGCAAAAAGGCAGCTATTTATACAATTATGAGCCATCCAGAAAGAATCAGCGATAATTGTATAAACGACGAAGAGGTAGCAGCAATTTTAGTAAGATTTTATGAAAAGATTTTTAGAAAAGTATATAGAGGCAAAGAGGAATCGAAAGAATGTATAGATATAAATGAGATAGATGAAATATACGTTATCGCATTTGATTGTCTGTACAAAGATGATGGAATAACACCAAATTATGTAATATATCAAGAAAATATGTTGTGTTTAACAAGCATAAATGCTTTATATGAAATTTTAAGAAGCAAAATCGAAGATGATTATTGCGAATTAGAAAGAGACATTGACGGCTTATTAAATATGTGGAATGACTAGTAGGGTTAAATAAAGGAGTTTATTATGCCAGACGAAGAGCTAGAAAAACGCATCAAACTTGAACTTGCACTTATTCATCAGTGCAAAGAATCTATGCAAGACCATTACAGATGTTTATGAGTGAAGTGGATCATGAAAAATATCCAGATGCAAGGCAAAAATACAGGTTTGAGAATACGATGGAGGGTTAATTTATGATCGTTGGATTTTTAAGCGGATTATTTATTGGAGCAGTAGCAGGAGTGGCAGTGATGTCACTCTGTGCCGCAGCGAAAGAGAGGGATGAGTTATGACAAGGGAGCAGAAGATATGGAGATTAAATAAGCATTGCAGCAGGCATAAATGCAATCAAGAAGAATGTAGAATTTATCAAGAATGTAGTGATAGTGCTGGTGAACTTCTTGAAACTTTAGATGATACAGAGATTGATAAATTGTATAACAAGCTGTTTGGACCATCAATTACCGATAAGCTGACAGGAGTAATTAAGGAGTGATACATAAATGGGATATCAAGATTGTCCATGTTTCAAGTGTAATCATGGCGGAGAAAGAGAAAAACGAGTTGAATGCCGAAGAAAGTGTACTGAATTTACTGCATGGAAGTTAAGTATGCAGGCAATAAGACAAAAGAAAAAAGAAGATAAAGACAAATATTATTCGACAACCAAAGGGAAGTTTTACAAAAGAAACCTGATGAAGCAAAAAGGTGGAAGAAAGATATGGTAGATCCATGCAAAGCCTGTGCAGAGATAATCTGCATAGGCATTTGTGCCGATCAGGTGCAATACAAACAGGAGTACCAGGAGATGACAGATCGGATAAGGCAGCAGATAATAAATCGTAACAGGAGGGGAGAACGTGGACAAGAACGTACTGATCCAATATTGTGACATGAAAGAAGAAATTAAAGATTTAAGGAGAAGAATCACAGAGACTGAAAAGCAGATCTGGAAGATTGCAGAAGAAGGAACTGTAAAAGACACAGTAAGCGGCGGTATGGGTGGAATACAGCACTTTGTTGTCGAGGGTATGCCAGTACCAGAACTTAGCAGAAAGAGGCTGCTGCTTAATAAACGAAAAGCTATGTTGATCGAAAAAGAGAATGAACTTCTGGAACTCATGAATCAAGCGGAAGAATATATAAATAGCATTGAGAAGAGCGAACTAAGAATGATGTTTAGATTTTATTACATTGATGGCATGACGTGGCTGCAGGTAGCACACAAGATGAATCAGTTGCATCCAAAGAGAAGAGTAGCTTATACAGAAGACAGCTGCAGAATGAGAAATACAAGATTTTTTCAAGAAAATTAGAAAATGTTCGGTCACGTTCGCAAAAAATAGGCTAATATATAGGATAGAGCGATTAGATGAAGCGATACTTCATAATTAATCCTCTTCTTTTTACTTAATAAATGAACTCGGGTGACCTTCGGGCCCCGGGTCTTTTTATGTTTAAAATTAGAAAGGATGGTAACAAATGAAACAGTATATCGGAACAAAGATTATTAAAGCAAAACCTATGACACGCGGTGATTATAACGATTATCGAGGATGGCAGATTCCTGCAGATGAAGATCCGATGGATGAAGGATACTTGATGGAATATGAGAATGGACATGAGCAGTGGTTGCCAAAAGAAATGTTCGAAACTGATTATATCGAATATGACAAAAACAAATTACCGGCAACAGCTGTTGGCATGATAAGTACAGATTATAAAGAACGTTTCAAGGCAGAATATGCTCAGTTAGTAATTCGTTATGAAGGATTAAAGGGAATGCTTAAAAAGTGGGATGATGGAACACTTGAGTTTGAACCAACTTGCCCTCGTAGCATTTACAACATGCAGATCAAAGCAATGTCTGAGTATATTGCAGTGCTTGAAGCAAGGGCAGCGATTGAAAATGTAGATTTGATGTCTGAGTAAAAGGAGAAGCAAAATGATTATTACAGGAATGGATCACTTTCAGAGTGTTTGCAAAAGAAAAATGGTTGATTGGTATAACAAGAGCGATAACCCACAAAAAGGACCTAACGACGTTCAACCGATTGATCTGAGTAATGTATTTGTTGTATGGAGCTGCAAGACCTTACAGAATTACAAATGCCTGGTATCTACTACAGTAAGTGGGGACGGTATCTATGCAGAATACACGTACAACGGAGACAAACAGGAACTATATGAGGACGTGTATAAGAAGCTGACAAATACATGCCACACAGAAGAATAAAAGCCGGAGCAATCCGGCATAAGGACCTCTAGCTCAGTTGGTCAGAGCAATCGGCTCATAACCGATCGGTCCAGGGTTCGAGTCCCTGGAGGTCCATTTAAGAAACAAGAAAGAAGGTGGTAATGTGTGAACGAAGAAAAAAACTACATATTGGCAGAATCCGATTATGTGGCCGGAATGAAGTATAAAGACATTGCTGCCAAGTATGGAGTCTCGATTAATACTGTGAAATCGTGGAAGAAACGATACGCGTGGTCGAGGAATAAAAAGACGAAAAGTACACAAAAGGGGTGCACACAAAATAAAAAGGGTGCACACAAAAAAGAAGCCGTTGCAGAGGATGTAAGTCAGGTCGTGATCAACGATGAGCTTACCGATCAGCAGCAGCTTTTTTGTTTGTATCAATCCAGGATGTTTAATTATACGAAAGCTTACATGAAAGCTTATCCTGGTTGTACTTATGCATCTGCTGCCGTTTTGGGAAGCAGGCTTATGAAGAATCAGTTGATCAGAGAAACTATTGAGCAGTTAAAACAGAATCATATGAACAGAGAGATGCTTAAGCAGGAAGATATCTTTCAGAAGTATATGGATATTGCGTTTGCTGATGTGACAGATTATGTATCGTTTGGACGAGAAAATATTCAAGTCATAGGGGCTTTTGGTCCAGTAATGGTAGAAAACAAAGAAACTGGAGAAAAGGAAGTTCTCGAAAAAGAAGTTAATACTGTGAAATTCAAACAATCTGAAGATGTTGATGGAACGCTGATCACGGAAGTGAAGCAAGGAAAAGATGGAGTGAGTATTAAGCTGGTTGATAAGATGAAAGCTTTGCAATGGCTTGCTGATCATATGGATATTGCTACAGCTGAACAAAAAGCGAAGATTGAACAGATCAGAGCTAAGACAGCGATCATGTCCGGAACATCCGAAGAAGAGACAGAAGACGATGGATTCATCGAAGCCTTAAAAGGTGAGGTGGCAGATGTATGGGAAGAAGAATAAAGAAAGCTGTCTTTAAGTTTCGGCCGTTTTCCAAGAAGCAGAAGAAGATACTTACCTGGTGGCTGCCAAATTCTCCGGTGCATAATCAAGATGGAATCATAGCAGATGGAGCGATCCGATCGGGAAAAACTATTTCTATGTGCTTATCTTTTGCAATGTGGGCAATGGAAACCTTCAACGGACAGAACTTTGGTATGTGTGGGAAAACGATCGGTTCTTTCCGGAGAAACGTACTCTTTTGGTTAAAACTCATGCTTAAGAGCCGAGGATACCACGTTGAAGACCACAGAGCCGATAATCTGGTCGTAATCCGAAAGGGCAGAAAAGAGAACTATTTCTACATCTTTGGTGGAAAAGATGAGCGATCACAGGATTTGATACAGGGTATCACACTTGCAGGAGTCTTTTTTGATGAAGTTGCATTGATGCCTGAATCTTTTGTTAACCAGGCAACAGGACGTTGTTCTGTTGATGGATCAAAATATTGGTTTAACTGTAACCCAGATGGACCTTATCACTGGTTTAAGACTAATTGGATTGATCGTGCTGAGGAAAAGAAACTTGTCTATCTGCATTTTACGATGGACGACAATCTGAGCCTATCTGAGCGAATTAAAGCACGATACCGGGCAATGTATACCGGAGTGTTTTACAAGCGCTATATCTTAGGTCTGTGGGCCGTAGCCGAGGGAATTATTTACGATATGTTTGATGTAGAAAAACATGTTGTAAAAGACCAGCAATCAGTAGTAGGCAGTAAATACGTCAGTGTCGATTATGGTACACAGAATGCGACAGTATATCTTTTGTGGGAGAAGAACCAGAAAGGTCAGTGGGTTGCTACGAAAGAATATTACTATTCTGGCCGAGATGAGACTACACAGAAGACAGATGGAGAGTACGCGGATGACATGGAAGAGTTCCTGGAAGGAATCAATGTTGAATCGATCATTGTCGATCCGGCAGCAGCATCATTCATCGCAGAACTTAAGAAACGAGGATTCAAGGTTAAGAAAGCAAAGAATGATGTTCTCGATGGGATTCGCTTTGTTGGAAATCTGTTGAATCTTGGCTTGCTACTATTCTCAGAGAATTGTAAAGAAACAATCAAAGAATTTGGCTCTTATATCTGGGATGATAAGGCATTGGAACGTGGAGAAGATAAACCAGTGAAGCAGCATGATCATTGCATGGATGCAGTGAGATATTTTGCTTACACGATCGTAAGACGTGAACGAAAATGGAGTTGATTAAATGATAAAAGAAATTATTGAGCGAATAAGGCAGGTGATAAGAAAAATGCTTGGAAAAGAAAACATTAAGGATGCGATCGGAGTTGATATTGCTGTATCGGATGAAATGGCAAGACAGATTGATCTCTGGTCGAAGATGTATAAAAATAAACCGCCGTGGAAAAGAAAAGATCTAAAGCTTTGCGGATTACCTGCTGCCATTGCTGGAGAATTTGCAAGGCTTGTTACGTTAGAACTAAAGACAGAAATCACAGGAAATAATTTCATAAATGATGAATATCAGACTGTGATCGAGAACATACGAACATATACCGAATATGCCTGTGCAAAGGGTGGACTTGCAATGAAGCCTTATGTATCCGACGGGCATATAGAAGTTGACATGGTTCAAGCTGATCACTTTTTCCCAACGAAATTCAATTCCAGAGGGGAAGTTATTGCAGCGGTTTTTATGGAAACCGTAACGATCGGGAAACAGGTATATACAAGACTGGAATATCATCAACACGATGAGAACACGACATATCATATTATGAATAAGGCTTTTGTAAGGCAGGATCTTGATAATGTTGAGGTATTGGGAAAAGAAGTACCGCTTAGTGCTGTACCGGAGTGGGCCAATCTTGAAGAAGCAGTGACAATCTTACACGTGAAGAAGCCATTATTTGCATATTTCAAAATTCCGAACGCAAATAACGTTGATGATTCATCTCCATTAGGAGTTTCTGTATATTCTAGGGCAGTCGATGATATCAAAGAAGCTGATTATCAATGGACAAGGATATTGTGGGAATATGAGGGATCTGAATTAGCAATTGATGGAGACGTTAGCTTATTTAAGCGAAAAGAAAACGGAGAATTTGACCTTCCAAAAGGAAAAGAAAGACTCTTTAGAATGATGGATTTTGACGATGACAAGGATCAGTACAAAGTGTTTGCACCGCCGATCCGTGACGAAAGCCTTATCAATGGATTCAACACGATTTTACGAAGGATTGAGTTTAATGTAGGTCTTGCCTACGGAACTTTAAGTGATCCAAACACAGTTGATAAGACTGCAGAAGAGATCAAAGCAAGCAAACAGCGATCATACAGTACTGTATCTGATATCCAGAAAGCACTGCAGAAAGCGTTAGAACAATTAGTCTATGCAATGGATGTGATTGCACAGCTTGCTAATCTAAATGGGGGCAAGAAATATGAGATTAGCTTTGACTGGGATGATTCGATCGTGATCGATAAAGAACAGGAACTGCAGAGCATGCAGCAGGATGCAACAGCCGGACTGATTCGAAAAGAAATATACATTGCTGCCAAGTATGGAGTTTCTGAGGAAGAAGCATTAAAAATGATGCCGACACAGGATGATCGTTTTAATATTCAGGAAGAGTAGGTGATCACAGATGCTTGATCCGAAGTATTTGGAACAATTCTCTGATCAGTTACTTGGTATCATCGACAGTCTGACAATAGCGATCATATCTGATATGGCTAAAAGAATTGTAAAGATGGGAAATGTATCCGAATCGACAAAGCATCAGGCGGAGGTTTTACAGAATGCAGGTCTCGTTTATAAAGATACGATCAAACGAGTGAGTCAGGTGTCTGGGTACCAGAATCGAGAAGTCGAGCGGATGTACCAGGAAGCAGGAGTCAGAAACTTAAAAAATGAAGCTGTCTATTACAAGCAGGCAGGGAAAGAAGCCGTTAAACTTGAACAGTCAAATGGAATGCAAAGGATTCTGCAGGCAAACGTCAGAAAGACATGTCAAGAATTAGATAACTTAACAATGACAACAGCCGCAAAATCACAATCTGCTTTTATTCAGGCATGTAACAAGGCACAGATGAAAGTAAGTACAGGAGCATTCAGTTATGACAAAGCCATTGCAGATGCGATTAAAGAGGCAGCAGTGCAGGGAACAGAAGTCTTATATCCATCACAGCATGTCGATAAATTAGATGTCGCGGTAAGAAGAGCTGTACTTACCGGAGTAAATCAGACTGCAGCAGAAATGAATCTGCAGTATGCAAAAGATCAGAATTGTGATTATGTTGAAACAACTGCGCATGCAGGTGCAAGACCTGAACATGCCGTATGGCAAGGGAAGGTCTTTTGTTTATCTGGGACTGATCCAAAATACGAAAACTTCTATGAAGCAACAGGATATGGAACAGGACCAGGGTTATGTGGTTGGAACTGCAGGCATAACTTCCATGCATTCTTTCCTGGAATATCAACACTGGCATATACACAGGAGATGCTAGATGATTATTCTGCAAAGAGCGTGACATACAACGACAAACAATTTACAGAGTATGAAGCAAGTCAGATGCAGAGAAGTCATGAACGACAGATCAGAGAGACAAAGAGGAAACTTGCTGGATATAATTCAGCGATCAGTGAAGCGAAAGATGATACCTTAAAAAATACTTTACAGAATCGGTTCAATGAAGAATCTGTAAGATTAAAGAAACAGGAAGCAGCACTGAAAGCTTTCTGCAAGGAAACAGGAAGGCGATATGAGTCTGCCAGAGTTCAGATCTATGCAGTGAAGAATAAAGCAGGAGATATCGTTGGATTCAATCGGAGCGTTGCGCAGAAGGCTGTATGGCAAGATCGAAAGAATACCTTTAAGAATCAAATGTCTAAACAGTTAGAAAAACTGACGAATGAAGAAAAGAAAGCGATCTTGAGATATACTGGTAATGCAGCAAACCGAGTGAACAGTGCAATATATTCTGGAAAACAGCAAAGAATTGATCAGGAAAAAGGATTTATGGACCTGTTGGATTCTGCATTAAGTAAAGGTACTGTAGAACACAAAATGGTAGTTCATCGTGATACGATTCCAGAATATTTAAATGCATTTCCAAAAGGTTTTCAATATTCCGAAGAGGATATAAAAAGAATGAATGGAATGACCTTAACGAATAAAGGTTATACATCTACATCTTTTCATGACATAATGTATCAGGGTAGAAATGTTCATCTTGAAATTGAGATCCCTAAAGGGTATAAAGGCTGTTTATATATAAAAGATGTCGCAACTGAAAAATACAAAAATCAAGAAGAAGTGTTGTTTAAACGAGGCTTTCAGTATAAAATAAAAAGTGTAAATAAAGAAAAGGACAGATACTATATCAAAGCGGAGGCTGTTTTATGAGTGGAATAGGATATTATTATGATGAAAATGGTGTGAAACAAGAAATAGAAATAGGTCCGAGTTTTGATGACTTTCCTGGAATGGCAAAAGTGACAAGTCCTATACCAATATGCCATGCATGCAGAAAAGCAGATTTTGATGAAAAAGGTTATGAAACTTTATGCAAAGTATACGGGAAGATACCAAACAAACACTTAAAGGCCAAAGATTATAACTGCCCATATTTTGATAACGAAAACAATGGATGGTATCAGTTGATAAAAGATAAAGTAGAAAAAGCGAAAGGTGAGAACAATGGATAACTTTAAAGCTGTATATAAAATCTTATCAGCATTGGAAAAAGCAATGGATTATCCAGAATTTGATATCAACGATGTTGGGCCGGAAGCCTTAGGGGTTTCCAAAGAACGCTGGGCACGATATATAGAGATGATGGTTGATGTCGGATATATCAAGGGTGTAAGTATGAAACGTGATATCACAGGAGCAACAAGGATCAATGCAAGTGATGTTAGAATTACATTAAAAGGTCTTGAGTATTTACAGGAAAATTCAATGATGAAAAAAGTATATAATGCCGTGAAAGGAATCAAGGATATAACGCCAGGTCTATAAATATGTACCATCTGATCAATATCAGGTGGTATTTTTATACGAAATTTTAAGAAAGGAGCAGTGCAGCATGAAGTCAACAGAATAGAAAGGACGGTGATCCAAATATCTCCCGGCAGCAGGGTTAAGCTGCAGAAGACACGCAGAGAGATCTGGGTGTTATTTTTATGCAAAGAAACAACATTGGTCAGCTGATCAGACCTTAAACAGTCGGTTCGTGGCGGTCGGTTACACGCCTAAAACAACCTAATACGAAAGGAGAACGAGCAACATGAAAACAGATTTTTTAAAAGGTTTAAATCTTTCCCAGGAAGTGATCGATAAGATCATGGCTGAAAACGGAAAAGATATCGCTGCAGAACAGAAGAAATCAGAAAAGATCACTCAGGAGCGAGACAGCTACAAGCTGAAATCAGAAAGTCTTGAAACTCAGGTAAACGATGCAAATGAAGAAATTCAGAAGTTTAGGGACATGGACATTGACGGCATCAAGCAGGCAGCAGATGACTGGAAAGAGAAAGCTGAGAAAGCAAAGAGTGATGCAGATGCCCAGATTTCAGAATTGAAATTTGATTATGCATTATCTGCAGCATTGACAGGAGCGAGAGCTAGAAATAGCAAAGCGGTCAAGGCATTACTTGATATGGATGGACTGAAATTAAACGATGGAAAGATCATCGGTTTAGATGAACAGCTGTCACAGATCAAGGAAGAAAACGGCTTTTTGTTCGAAAGTGATGAACCTGCACCAACGATCGTTAAAGGAACAAATGGTGGTTCTGGCGGTATTGGTGGAAAGAAACCAAGTGAAATGACATATTCGGAACTCTGTGACTATATGGAACAGAATCCCGGAGCAGAGATTTAAATAAAGGAGTAAAAAATGGCAGGAGAAAAATTTGATTCTAAATCATTCAATCCTCAGGCATTCGGTGCCTACACAGAGAGGATTCCAAATTTAAAAAAGAACGAGCTGATCAAGTCCAGAGCCCTAAAAGGTAATCAGGATATCAAAAACACGTTCAGTTCTCAGACAGGAACAGTATATGCAGTATTGCCAATGCATGGTCTGATCGGTGGAGCAGCACAGAACTATGATGGTGAGACAGATCTTAAGTCTGAAAACACAGACACATTTGAAAGAGGTGTTGTTGTAGTTGGTCGTATGAAAGGATGGACTGAGCGAGACTTTTCAGAAGATGTTACAGGTGGTGTAAGTTTTATGGACAATGTTGCAGCACAGGTCAATGATTACAAAGCTGATCTTGATCAGACAACATTAGTAAAGATTCTGGATGGTGTCTTTGCAATGACCGGAAAAGAAAACAAAGTCTTTGTTGATAAACATACATCTGATATCACAGAAGTAACAGCAACTGACAAAGATGGAAACGTAAAGAACGTTGTACAGGCTGACACGTTAAATACAGCTTTACAGAAAGCAGCAGGAGATAATAAGTCTAAGTTTACGATCGCGATCATGCACAGTGCGGTAGCAACAAACCTTGAAAATCTGAAGCTGTTAAAATACATGACACAGACAGATGCAAATGGAGTTGAAAGAGACTTAACTCTTGCGACATGGAATGGTCGTCTGGTTCTGATCGATGATTCCATGCCAGCAGAAGAAGTTGCTGCAGTAGAAGAAAGTGGAACAAAGGGAGAGTCTGGTTATGTTGCAGCACAGGAAGCTTACACAAAATATACAACTTATGTATTAGGTGATGGGGCTTTTGACTATGAAGATATCGGCGCAAAGGTGCCATATGAAATGCATCGTGATCCAAAAACACATGGTGGAGAAGATACTCTGTATATGAGACAGAGAAAAGTATTTGCACCATACGGAATTTCGTTTACTAGAAAATCTATGGCTGCAAAATCCCCAACAGATGCAGAACTTGCTGATGGATCTAACTGGACACTGGTTGATAACGGAAAAACAAATTCCGATAAGAAAGTGATCGATCACAAAGCAATTCCAATCGCAAGAATCATTTCCAGAGGGTAGGCGGTGATCCGGTATGGTGGAATATGCAGACAGGGATTTTTATGAAAATACATTTCATGGCGAGATCATACCGGAGAAAGCTTTCCCTAGTATGATCTTAAAGGCGAGTATCTTTGTGAAGTTTCTTACTTTTTCCAGAGTCGATGATATGACAGAGATTCCAGAAGAGGTAAGCTTGGCCACATGTGCGATAGCAGATGTGATGTATCAGGATGGAATGAGAAAAGATGATGCAGGAAGGGAGATTGCAAGTGAGAACAACGATGGATACAGCGTAAGTTTTGTGACGAGTCAGAGCAAAACAACAGGCACTGTGGAGCATCGTTGTAAGAAAGCAGCATATCCTTATCTTGCACATACGGGACTCTTGTACAGGGGGTGTGGACCATATGATGACAAATGCAGATCTGACGATCTATAACAATCGTGGAGTTGATAAAAAGACAGCACGAAAGCTTTATTTAAAGACTCAGATCAAAGGTGTCAGTTTTTACACAAAGCAGCAGACAACTGTTACCGATCAGGGACTTAGTTCTGCAGATATGTATCAGATCCGCATTCCTTTATCTGCAGATACGGAAGGGAAAGAATACATTGATGCTGATAAGTATCGGGAATTATCTGCAGAAGAAGCAGAAAAATACTGGACGATCAATAACGGAGATCTGTTTGGAAAAGGATTGTTAGAAGATTTTGAGAAAGAATCAGAATTTTTAAAGCAGCAGCACACAGGAAAAGTATTATCGTTTTCGGATAACCGGAGAGGAAGTTTGCCACATTGGAGAATCGGAGGTACTTAAATATGGGAACACAAGTTAAAGTCGAACTTTCGCCCGATCAGATCTTAAAGACAAGAGGTCTTCAAGTTGGTGGACCCGCACAAAGATTTTTTACCGGAGAGTTCCGAAGAAAGATGGATCCATATGTTCCATTTTTAACCGGAGTATTAAAAGATACTGCAATAGAAAATGTGGACTCAATCCAGTTTGTAACTCCATATGCACAAAAGCAATATCACGAGAACAAAGGGAATGGACTTCGTGGCAAAGAATGGGATCAAAGATGTTGGGCAGACAATGGAGATCAGATTGTTCAGTCTGTTGCAGATTTTGTAGGAGGTAAAGCAGAATGAGTGTGATCGCAAGTGTGAGAGCATTTATCCAGGACTATCCAGGATTATCAGCATTCGATGATCTGGTGGGCGTGGAACATCTTCCGGAGGATACAAAAAGTTATGCGATTGAAGCATCTGTAACATCACAGCCAATCAAAAGGCGGTATATTAACGGTGACACAGAACGCCGTTTTAATTTTGTCCTGGCAAGTAGAGAGTACTTCGGGGCAGACGTTGCAGAGAATATTGACGTAGCGGAGTTTTACGAAGATTTCTCAGACTGGTTGGAACGATGTACGATTAACAACGAACTTCCGGAAATGGATAAAGGAAAAAGAGCAATTAAAATACAGGCACTGACAAATGGATATGTGTTTAATGCAGATGCAACAAAAGCACAATACCAGATTCAGTGTCAGTTAATTTATTATCAAAAATTAGGAGGAATATAAAATGGCAGAAACAGCAAGTAAAACAGTAAAACAGCGTTATCAGGAAGCTTCTTACTTAAAAGTAGGAGAAAACTTCGAACTTATGGGAACTGGTTTTACAGAGTTAAATGAAGATCCAGGAGCACAGACAACAAGTAAAAAATATATCAATGATAAATCATCCACATCAAGCATTACAAGTTATGAAGGTGAGCACGGATTTACAGCCGATCAGATTCCAAGCGAAAAGGTCATTAAAGATCTGGTCAGCATTGGTAAAGAGAGAAAAACAGGAGCGGATGCAGAACGTGAATTTGTTCGCGTTGATCTGGATGAAAAAGTAGAGGGAGATACCACTGGGACAGTATTCAAAGCACGTATGTTTACCGTAGCTGCTGAAATTTCAAGTTTCTCTGATAATGACGGAGAATTACAGGTTGAGGGAACACTTCACGACAAAGGAGATCCTGTTATGGGTAAATTTGATACAAAGACAAAGACATTTACACCGGATTCAGCAACGGAGTAAACGAAAGCGAAGCTTGAAATTGGAATTAAGGAGTAAGATATATGTTTATTTGGAATGGAAAGAAGCTCGCATTTAATTTCCTGGATGCGGACATGATGAAAAAATTTAGTGATGCAGGAAAGGAAATGTGGAAGAAACTTGGTGAGTACGAAGAGAAGAATGCAGAAGATGGAAAAATCAAGGCAGAAGGCGTGGCGTATGAGTCAGAAATCATTAGTGAGTTTTTTGACGAGGTATTTGGAAATGGCACCGCTGATGAAATCTTTACATCAAAACATGATCTGACAGAAAGAACGAAAGCAATTAAGAAGCTTTATTCTATCAGAGATTCACAGTTAGCTGGTCATACAAAGAGAGTCAATGATCTGCACAAGATGATTGGAGCTGAATGATCAGAAGAGAACTCCCGGTGTCAGTAGATATCGGGAGTGAAACATATAAGATTGATGCTGATTTCAGAACAATTATGAATGTGGAAGAGATTATCTTTGGAAAAGAAGTTACAGATGATCAAAAGAAGTTTGCAGAAGAAATGATGAAAGAAATCGATATTGAAGAAAAAGATGCGATCGCAAATGCAAAATATTATGATGCACTAAAACTCTTTTATAGAGATAATGTTCCGGATGATCTGGAAGAAGCTATGGAAAAAATGCTGTGGTTTTATTCCTGTGGTAAGGAAGATAAACAATCAAAAACAAAAACAAAGAAAAAAGTGATCAGCTTTGAATATGATTTTGATTATATCAATGCAGGGTTTATGCAGGATTATAAGATTGATCTGTTTGAAGTTGATTTCTTGCATTGGTGGAAGTTCATGTCATTATTTAGTGCCCTGCATGATGATTGCAAAATCTGTGAGATCATTGGATATCGCGGGGCAGAGTTAAAGAATTTTGACAAAGAACAGAGAAAAAGGATAAGGGAGATGCAAAAGATCTATGCACTTCCGGATGATATAAGTAAAGAAGAGAAGAAGAGACAGGATGAGATAACACAGATACTGCTAAATGGCGGTGATCTGTCAGGAATATTGTAAAAAAAGTCAAATTCTTGCAATGTGCATAAAAAAGATGCGTAAATCGAGAATTTTGAGAAGAAAAATGCATCACAAAGGTGATGCAAAAATAGGAATTAAACTTAAAAAAGATTATGAGATTTGCACAAATGGAAAATGTCAAAAAAGAGTAAGAAATTTGACAAAAAAATAGAATGTGTTAGAGTCAAATGCAGGAGAAGACAAAGCACAGAAAACTATTGAAGTAGCCTCTGTGCAATGGTTAATCTTTTTCCTTTCTATAGCGTGGAAGATCATATAAATCCCTGGCGTAGCGACGTAATAAATCTTGACCTTCTGGATTTAAGGCATGATAGTGACGGAGTAATTTTTCTTCCTTTGTGTAGATATTTTTAACACTGAGTTTGTTAGGACTTTTTGAGCCACTGGCTAAAACCGCAGCAGTAACGTCAGAGTTGATGAAACTGGAGAGATTAGCAGCTGAAAGTAATTGACTTGCGTGATCAGATCCTAATATATCACAGATGCGACGTACATAATCCAAATTAACTGTGTTGTTATCACGTTTAATTAAAGAATACAGGGTAGTAACAGGAATATCTGCTAATTCAGCCAATTCCTTTACAGTCATATTTTCTTGGTGTAGGATATCAGATAATTCTTTTCCAAATGCCATAAAGCACCTCCTTTTATATTTATATTATAATTAAAACACGAAAAATCATATTTGTAAACACGAAAAAGAGTATTGACTATTACGAAAAATAGTGATATTATAATTACGAAAAATAGTAGAAAGGAGAATACAGATAATGAAAACTGAAGATTTAGCACATGAAAGAAGAGGACGTCCCACCAGAAATCCTAAAAACAGAAAAATTCAGTGTCGAATTGATGAGGAAACGGATAGCATACTTATAGAATATTGTCGCAAGTATGGAACGAGTGAATCAGCAGCGATACGTGAAGGGATACGCAAATTAAATGAGGAACTTTAGAAACAAAAAAAGGGAACAGCTGAATACTTTGGCCGGTACAAGCTATTCCCAGATGATAACACCAAAAAGGTATCATTATTATAATGTTACTTCATTTTGGTGCAAAAATCAATATCCAATTTATGGAAGAAAGGCAACAGAATGAATGATTTAAAAATGACAGAACAGACAATTAGTAGTTTAGAAGTCGCAGATATGGTTGAAAAGAGACATAAGAATTTATTACGAGATATCGCAAAATACACTTATGAATTGACTGAGCTCAAAATTGAGCCCAGTGAATTTTTTCGAGACAGTACATATAAAGACAAAACAGGAAGAGTATTGCAATGTTTTGATGTTACAAAGAAAGGCTGCGAGTTCATTGCTCACAAGTTAACAGGAATCAAAGGCACAGAGTTTACAGCAAAATACATCAACCGATTCCACGATATGGAAGATGTGATTCAGTATGGAATCATCCGGAAAGAAAGTGTTAAGAAAAGAGAAAAACTACCATCTGTAAATCAAATGGTTAAGAATGTAAAAAGCGCACTGCATGATGCAGGCGTAGACTCTAAGTACATAGCGGCAGAAGTTGTGCGGATTTATTCTGATAATGGATATCCAATCAATATACCTTTGATTTCAGAAATTCCTGTTTTATGGGATTGCACGAGAATTGCTAAAGAGTTAGGAATTATGTCCAATAATGGGAAACCACATGACAAGGCTGTTAGTGGAATTATTCAGAAATTGGATGTAACAGAAGATGAAATTGTAAAAACAGCGTACAGTAGAAATGGGCATGATGGTGTTACAATTCAGTATAAGGACAGCGTATTCCGAAAAATAAAAGAATGGCTAGAAACTAATGGATATCCTACCATGATTGAATATCAGTTATCCAATGGAAAGATTAACAAGTGTAAAGTTGTTTATCAGGAGGTGGCGTAGATGAATGAATTAAAAGATTTATTATCAGAGCTGCTTTGTGAAATGCAAGGGTTGAATGAGGTCGAAATCAAAGAGTTAAGAAAAGAATGGATTGATAAATTGATAGAAGTTGGAAATAAAAAGGCAATAAGGGTGGCAAATCTTGTTTGCGATATTGCGATAGAACAATTTAAGCAGGTGGCATAAATGTTATATAGAGAACGTCTGGAGACAGGCGTTCTTTTGTTGCGAGTATTTTCTTAATATTGTATAATTAAAGAAAAATATTCGGGAGGAAAAAGATATGGGAGTAGCAGATCATAATTCATTAGTGAAGATTCCTTACAGTGTAGAAGATGTTTTTGAAGCACTAAAAAAATCATCTCAGTATATATATGGGATGAAAGTAGATTCTGTAGATGAATTACTAAAAACGGTTTATTTAAAAGCTGGTATCAGTGCATTTTCGTGGGGAGAAAATGTGACAGTAACGGTTAAAGCAGCAGAAGATGGAGAAAGTATTGTAGAAGTGACGTCTGCATCTAAAACAGGAGTATTCGGAAGCGTTGTTGACATGGGAAAGAATAATAAGAATTTAAAGACTATTATGGATGAGCTGTCAATGGAGCTCAAAAAATATCCGAAGATTTCAAAAATTTCCCCAGAACCAGCAAAAGTTACATCAATTGCAGATGAGATAAGAAAATTGGCAGATTTAAAGAAAGAAGGAATATTAACAGAGGAAGAATTTAATGCGAAAAAAAAGCAATTGTTAAATTTATAAAATTGAATAATTAAAAGGAGCATCTAGGATAACCTAGGTGCTTTTATTATACCAAAATTGCCCGAGAAGGCGTAAAACTATAACGGAATGTGACTAATCCGAGAAAGTAGTCAGAAGAAGCGAACAGGCGAGAGCTTGGATCTGCAGGTTGAGCACCCAGGACGTCAAATAGCTTAGAAACTTTAAATTTTTAGTTATTTGATGAGGTGAAAACATGGCAGATGGTACAGTTACAATAGAAACCAAACTGGATAACTCCGGTGTAGAAAAAGGATTAAATGATCTTAAGAAAGAGGTTGAATCTTCGTCTAAGAGTACAGCACAGGAGATAGATAAAGCTTCTGATCAGGCACAAAAGAGTGTAGAAGAAGTTGCTAAGTCAGCAGAGAAAACTGGAAAACAAGTAGAAAAGAGCGCAAAGGATTCAGCATCGAAAGCAGGACAGGCAGCAAAGCAAGGAGCTGATACTGCAGCAAAAGGAACAGAATCCGCATCTACGAAGATGCAGCAGTCTCATAAAAAGGTAAAGGATACTGCAAAAGAAAGTGCAGATGGTGCAAAAAAGTCTTGGGAAGAATCTAATCAAAGTACAGTAGCAAGTACAGAGAGCGCAACATCAAAGATGGCCGGGCTGATGAAAAAATCTGCAGCAGTAATTGGAGTTGCATCTGTGGCGGCCGCAAAAAAGACGATCGATGTAGGTAAGTCCTTTGAAGCAGGAATGAGTGAGGTCCAGGCAATCTCCGGAGCATCTGGAAAAGACCTGGAAAAGCTATCTGCAAAAGCAAAGCAGATGGGAGCTACAACGAAGTTTTCTGCTACGGAATCTGCTACAGCACTTAAGTACATGGCTATGGCAGGATGGAAAACAAATCAGATGGTTTCTGGATTGTCTGGTGTTATGAATTTAGCTGCAGCTTCCGGAGAAGACCTTGGAACAGTATCCGACATTGTAACAGATTCGATGACCGCTTTTGGATTGAAAGCAAAGGATTCTGGACATTTTGCAGACGTACTAGCGAAAGCATCGAGTAGTTCTAACACCAATGTTGCAATGATGGGAGAAACCTTTAAATATGTTGCACCATTGGCCGGATCCATGAAATATAGTATCGAAGATACAGCTACAGCAATTGGGCTGATGGCAAATGCAGGAATCAAAGGAAGCCAAGCAGGTACATCTTTGAGATCTATCATTACGCGACTTGTCAAACCTCCGAAAGATGCAGCTACAGCATTAAATGCGCTTGGTATCAGCACAACAAAAGCTGATGGATCCATGAAGCCACTTCGTGAAACGATGGCAGAATTGAGAGAAAAATTTTCTGGATTAACAGAAAGTCAGAAAGCTTCTTATGCTTCAAGTATCGCAGGACAGGAAGCAATGTCTGGTCTGTTGGCAATCGTTAATGCATCTGATTCTGATTTCAACAAATTACAAAAGGCGATTGATAATTCTTCTGGCGCAGCAAAGAAACAGGCCGATGTTATGAACAACAATCTGCAAGGAGCATTGTACGACCTCGGATCAGTAGCAGAGTCTGTTGGAATCGGCATTTATGAAGATATCAAAACGCCGCTAACAAAGGCTGTCGGTGTTGGAACAGCACAGTTAAGGGTTTTATCTAACAAATTGAAAAAAGGTGGAATAAAAGAGATTGTTCCGAAGGAAGCGATAAATACTGTTGAAAATCTTGGAAAAGTGGCTATGGTAGCCGGCAAAGGTGGAGTAAAAGTATTGGCCACTTCTACAAAACTGCTTGGAGATAACATGGGTGTAGTTATTCCACTTGCGACATCATTCATGGGTGCCTGGGCAGGAGTTAAAGTTTTCAACACTGCATCTAAAGGAGTTACAGCATTAACTACAGCTTTTAGTGCCTTAAAAACAATGGAGCAGGCAAATGCAATCACCTTAGTGGCACAACAGGGTGGTTTGACCGCATTGCAGACAGTTGTTGGAATCTTTACAGGTAAGATTTCTCTTGCGACAGCAGCAACAGGAGCTTTTAATGCAGCATGTACAGCACTTGGCGGTCCAGTAGGTTTAGGAGTTGTTGCAGTAGGTGCTTTAGTAGCAGGAGTCGCAGCATACACACTGACACAGAAAAAAGCGGTTACAGAAGCAGATCGATACTATTCTTCGTGCACAAAACTCAAAAAGAAACAAGAAGAGATGGCAGCATCGATCAAGAGCTTACATAAAGAAAATCAGAAAAATGTAGATTCTGCACGTGCAAATGGTGTTCAGGCAGATCAGTTGTATCAAAAATTGACAAAACTGATGAATGTTGAGCATAAGAGCGCTGGGACAAAAGCACAGATTGTAAGTGTAGTTAAACAATTAAATGAATTATTACCAGGGCTGAATCTTGAGTATGACAAAGAAGCAGATAAGCTAAATAAGTCTACTTCTACGATCAAGAAAAACATCGCAGCATTGAAAGAACAGGCAATGGCCAAGGCTTATCAAAAAGGCATGGAAAGTGCAGCATCTAAAGTAGCCAAAGCCGATATTGAGAATGAAAAAGCTATCAAGAAAAAGACGGAAGCAACAAACAAATATAATGCCGCTGTTGAAAAAATGAATCAGGTTACCGCAAAGGTAAATCAGGGAAAGATAACAACAAGCAGTGATGAATATAAGAAAGCTTCTAATGATCTGACAAAATACTATGATGCAATGATGACAGCCAATAAGGCGGTTGAGCAAAGTGGTAAAAACTTAAATGCAGCACAAAAAGAACTGACTGCATACACAGACAAATATACAGCACAGGCAAATTATACAGAGTATCTGAAATCTTTAGATGATCTGGCCAAACAGGCAAAGATTAAAGCGAGTGATATTCCAAAATCTGTTGGAGAGGGAATCAAACAGGGTGTTTATGCAAATCCAACATCTGGAAAAGAATTAAAGAGCTTGATCAAATTAGATGATCTAGTTAATTCCGATCAGTTGGCCAAGATGCAAGAACAAGGTATGAAGATACCACAGTATCTGTCAAAAGGGATTTCTGATGGATCTATATCATTTAAGAGTGCTGCAAAACAGATGCAGAATGCGATCAATTGGACCGATCTGATCCAAAAGGCAAAGGATGCAGGTGTTAAAGTTCCTGATAGCGTAGCGCAAGGAATTAGTTCCGGACAATATGCGGTCCCTACGTCTGTGCAGGCAGTAAAAAATCTTGTCACGTTCGAAGATCTGAAAGCTAAGGCACAGCAAGGTGGTATACAGGTACCGGACTATTTAGCAAATGCGATCACATCTGGTAGTGGAAAACCGAAAGAAGCAGCGGCCGCATTAAGTCGTATGATTTCTTTCCAGGAAGCAATAACAAAAGCAGGAATTGATGGATCTAAGATTCCAACAGAACTTGCAACGAAAGTTGCACAAGGAAAGACGCCGGTTCAAGATGCAATCAAAGAACTAACAAAGATAGACTTATCCGGAGATCAGAATGCATTTGGTCTTACAAAAGCTATTGATAGTACGGCACAAAAGACAAAAAGCCAGGCAACAAAGATAAAAAACAGTTTAAAAATCGGCAAGGTAGATAATTCAGCTGCAGCAAGCTCATTTGATGCTATTGCAACCAAAACAGGAAAAGCGGCTACTACAGTTAAGAAAAATAGTACAGCAATCAAAAAAGCAAGTAAGATTACTGCTACGAATAATTCAAGTGCCGGAGTTCAATCGTTTAATAGTTATTTATCTTCTTTTTCAAAGGGATCTGGTAAAGCAAAATCAGCCGCAGATAAAATCAGCAAAACAACCGCAACAGGGCTTGCTTCTGGTTCAGGAAAAGCAAAAACAGCCGGCGGAAAGATGACATCGGAATTTTCTAAAGGAATTGCATCGAAGTCTGGAACAGCAAAATCTGCCGGTTCAAAAGTATCTAAAGCAGGTTCTTCCGGAGCAAGTGCGCAGAAATCTTCTTTTGTATCCGTTGGTGGTAATTTATCTCTTGGATTAGCATCTGGCATCAGATCAAACTCTGATGCTGTATCAGCAGCCGCAAGAGAAGCAGTAAGAGCTGCAGTTGCAGCCGCAAAAGCAGAAGGTAAGATCCATTCCCCATCCCGCGTCATGGAGTTTGACGTAGGAAAATGGATGCCGTTAGGAATGGCAGCAGGTATCAGAAAGCATATAAAAGATGTGGAAGATGCTTCTGGAGAGATGGCTAACGCATCGGTAGAAGCTACAGCAACAGCTTTAGGAATCCATTCTCCATCTCGTGTATATAAAGATGCGATTGGCAAGAATATTCCAAAAGGTGTGGCAAAGGGTGTTAGAGAAGGGCAGACAGAACTCAATGCAGAAATGAAGTTATCTGTAAATGAAGCATTATCTGCAGCTAAGAGTGCGTCGAAAAAAGGAAATTATTCCGATATTGGGAACAACTTAGTATCTGGTATATCCGAAGCACTCAACACAGCCAAGTCAAGATCATCAGAAACTGTACAAGAGATTATTGATCAGCAAACAAGTAAAGTTTCTTCGAAGCACGATACAACAGAGAAAAATCTTCAAGATAAGATCAGTAAGACAAAAAATAAAAAGAAAAAAGCAAAACTAAAAAAACAGCTGAAAAAGTTAAAGAAGCAGAATGCTGCAGAAGAAAAGCAATTAAAAATTGCAGGAGAAAAAACGGCAGCAGCTTACAATGATGCTTTTGAGAAAGAAGCTGATCGATTAAACAAGATTGCACAGGAAAAGTTACAAGACTTATCTGATGAATATCAGGAAGCGTATAACAACATCAAGAGCAAGATGGACAGTTTAACTGATAAACAGCAATCTTGGGGAAATATCTATAACCTTGATCAGAATATCATGGACATTGAAAAGTATCAAAAGAACTTGAAGTTGCTAGAAAACAAGATTCCTGAGTCTATGATGGAAAAGATTCTCGGAATGGATATTGATGCAGGAAACGCTTATATGGCATGGTTCCAGCATATGTCAGAAACTGAACAGCAGGCTTACATTAATAAGTGGAATCAGCAGCAGAATATGTCCAAAACATTTTCTGAAAACTTCTTTGGAGATGATCTCGCAAAACTTCAGGCAAATTATGAATCTGAAATGAAAACAGTAACGGATGATCTGCAGAAAGAGATGAAACAGGCAGGAGTTAATATTGCCAAGGGATTAACTGCAGGTATGGAAAGCGAAACCAGAAACCTCAGCAAATCCATGAAGAAAATCTGTCAGAATATTATTAAGACAGCCAAAAAGACACTTAAGATTTATTCCCCATCTCGAGAATTTGCAAAGATTGGTTCTTATGATATTCAGGGAGCAATCAAAGGACATGAAAAAGAAGCGCCAAATCTGTATAAACAAATGGGAACGATTTCTCAGAACATGGCACAGAAATTTGCGAAAGCGAAGTTGAATGTTCAAGATATTCAGTCAAGGATGCAGGATGCGATCAACCTGCAGATGCAGACGATTACAACAAGGATGCAGCCAGTTGTGCAGGCAGATTCATCTGATGGAGCGCCATCAGTAGTTTATACTGGACCAGAACGAATTGAAGTTCCAGTGATCGTAGATGGACGAGAAATTACAAGAATGATTGCTCCGTATATGGATACAGAGCTGAATACGATTGCAACCAGAAAATCAAGAGGAGGTGTGTAAAATGGCAGGCGGAGCATTAGGAGTAATGATTGGAGAAAAACATACATTGAGAGATTGGAACCTTGGATGGACTGCGATCACTCTTGGTTTTCCAGAGCCAAAAACTTATGAACAGGATATTCCAGGGGCAGACGGAACACTGGATATCACAGAAGCAATTACTGGTGGAGATGTGAAGTATAAAAACCGAAACATCTCTTTAGAGTTTGAAACTCCGGACGAAGATTTCTTTCAGTGGGGAATGTGTATTTCTGAAATTGCAAATTATCTTGTGGGTAAGAGGGTGAAGATCATATTCGATACAGATCCTAGTTTTTATTATATTGGAAGACTCACAATTGATGTTGAAAAAACTGACAGAGTAAATGGAAAACTTGTGATTTCAGGAGATGTCGATCCGTATAAGTATGAAAGATATTCATCCCTTGAAGACTGGAAATGGGATACCTTTAATTTTGAAACAGATATTATAAGAGAATATAAGGATATTAAAGTCGATGGAGAGTATCAGTTATGTATTTCAGGAAGAAGAAAACGAGTCATTCCAGTGATTGAATGTAATACGGCAATGAAAGTCAGTTTCAATGATACGGAATATTCACTTCTCGCAGGTAGAAATAAAGTATTTAACATCTGGTTGACGGAAGGAGATAATATTTTAACGTTCAAAGGAACTGGCGTTATTTCAATCGATTATCGAGGAGGCAGTTTGTAAATGTATAGAATATTGTGTGATGGGAAAGTGCTGCATGATATTCGTGATCCGGATTATCAAGTGCTTTCACCGAAAATTTCATTGGAGTTAAACAAAACGGGGAATCTAGATTTTGGTATGCTTTCAACACATCCTCATGTAAATGGCATAAACAAATTAAAATCTAAGATCGAAGTGTATGAGGATGATGAATTATTGTTTTCTGGAAGAAGTCTGACAAATGAACAAGACTTCAAAAACACTGGCCAGATTTCCTGTGAAGGGGAGCTTGCTTTTTTGTTAGATTCAGTACAACGTGCACATGATTATGGTACCGAAACAACAGAAATAGGTCAGGCAGATACAAATGTCAAAATATTCAAAAGGCTAATTGAAGAACATAACGCGCAGGTAGAAGAAGAAAAGCGTTTTACAATTGGAGTAATTGATATAGATAGCGTAACCATTACAAAATTGTCTACGAACTATGAAAAGACATGGGATTTTCTTAGTTCTAATTTTTTAGGTAAATATGACGGCTATCTTCGAGTAAGGCATGAAAACGGAATCCGATATCTTGACTATGTAAAACAATATGGGAAAGTAAGTAATCAAGTGATCCGCTTTGGAGAGAATCTACTTGATCTAAAGAAGTATTCGAAGGCAGAAGATATTAAAACAGCGATCATCCCGCTGGGAGCAGTTGTTGATAATAAAAATGTCGATATTAAAGCGGCAAATGGCCATGATGGGACAGATTATGTATATAACCAAGAAGCGGTAAATTTATATGGATGGATTTATGATAAGGTTGATTTTTCGGATATTTATGATCCAGACACATTATTAGAAGAAGCCAAGAAATATCTGCAAACGTGTATCAATCTGGCAATTACAATTGAACTTACTGCAGTGGATCTTCATATGATTGATGTAGATATAAATTCTATCAGGTTGGGAGATCTTGTTCCTTGTATTTCGACACAACACGGAATCATGAGTATGTTTGGAGATGTGAGTACGTATTATCTTGTAAGTAAATATGAACTAGATCTTGAGAATCCAACAAATAATAAAATAACTCTTGGAAGAACAATCAGTACATTGACAGACAAACAGGTAAACGATTCTGTAAATTTAAAGGCTCAGATAAGTGAAGTTAGAACAGAAATGTACAACCTTCCAGGATTAAGCCTGGAACCAATCACAAATGAAGTTTTAGAGGGAATCTTAAATTAAAGGAGAAAACAATGGCAGATAATAATTATCTTGATCAAAACGGAGTCTTATATCTCTGGCAGAAGATAGTAGCAAAGATAACGAATATGATCGCAAATAAAGTAGACAAAGTAGATGGCAAAGGATTATCTACAAATGATTATACAACAGCAGAAAAAACAAAGCTTGCAGGAATCGCGGAGGGGGCGAATAAATATGCACATCCTACGAGTTCAGGAAACAAGCATATTCCTGCCGGCGGTAGCTCTGGGCAGATTCTAAGATGGAGTTCAGAAGGAACGGCGGTATGGGGTGCGGACAGCAATACGACTTATAGTGATTTTAAAGGAGCCACGGATTCTGCATCTGGTGCACATGGATTAGTGCCGGCTCCAAGTACTGGAGATAATGAAGCGTTTTTAAGCGGTAGTGGTGATTGGAAACGATTAGATTTAATATTGGGTGTTAACCCTGAAAAGCATAAGATGATTATAGGATTGGGAAATAATACATCTTCCAACATCCTTATGCACACATCAGTAGAATTGCCAACTGCGGATGCTAGCATTCCAGGGCTCATGTCCCACACAGATAAGGCAAAACTCGATGATCTTCCAACAAATGCGACCTTATCAAGCACATACGCAAAGAAATCCGATATTACTGGTGTGTATAAATATAGAGGGTCTGTGGCAACAGAAGATAAATTGCCAACATCTGGACAAACAACAGGGGATGTTTATGATATTGTAGCAGCATCATCTTATGGAGCTGCAGGGATGAATGTTGCATGGAACGGAAAAGCGTGGGATGCACTAGGGGAAAAATTCCAAATATCTGCGATCACGAACACATGGATGGATACAAATCTTACATAAGGAATGGTGATTAGATGGCAAGTTATTTAGATGAAACAGGACTTTTGAAGCTGTGGAGTAAAATAAAATCGTATATAAGTAACGCAACCGCAGGAGCGGCAAAAAAAATAGCAACTGCAAGAAATATTTCATTAACTGGGGACGCTTCTGGATCGGCAGTTTTTGATGGAAGTTCTAATATTTCTATAAATACGACGGTTAGGAAAACTTGTTTTGTTGGGAGTGATAACGCAAGCACAAATGGGTGGTACAAAGTGGCTTCTCAGACAATGTCTGGTTATGGAGACAGTAATATTATTTTTGCAGTAACATCTACATACGGAAACTACAAAACAGGAATATTCAGTTTGCAGATTCGTTCAGATAATACATCAATCTGGTGTCCTGTTGCAAAATGGTTGGTTAGAAATGGTTTTGGAACAGGTGACATAAGAATAGTTATAAATGGAATGACTTATACAATGTATGTATATAAAGATATTACTCAATATGGAAGGATACAGTTTGAAATATTATCTGAAAGTAGTATTCATGCAAGAAATTCGGGTATAACGCTTTATAACAGCAGCACAAAGGAAAGCACAGAGCCATCTGCGACTGTAAAATCAAGTGATGGTGGAACAGTAGCTGTTGCCAATAGTGCAGGCGCTGCTTCTAAACTAGATACATCAGCAGGATCAGCAACACAACCTGTTTTTTTTAGTAATGGAAAACCGTCAGCTTGTTCTTATACTTTAGGAAAATCAGTTCCAAGCAATGCGGTATTTACAGACACTAATACGTGGCGTGGAATCCAGAATAATTTGACATCAGATGCAACAGACCAATCACTCAGTGCTGCACAAGGGAAAGCTTTGAATACAAATCTAACGAGCCATGCAGGAAGCAAAAGCAATCCTCACGGAGTCACAAAGTCTCAAGTAGGATTAGGAAATGTTGAAAATAAATCCAGCGCAACAATCAGAGGAGAAATGACTGCATCAAACGTAAACACAGCGTTAGGTTATACGGCTGCAAAACAGACAGACGCAAACAAGGCGATTACAGGAATTTCTGCGAGCGGAACAACTCTTGTATTGACACAATTAGATGGAACAACAAAATACGTAACAGCAGAACTTGTAAAAGGACAGATGATCTATTGCTGCAGTAACAGTGAAGATCAGATTTATTGTTGTTAAATGAAAAGGAGATAAAAAATGGCATATACAAAGAAAACATGGGTAAAGGGGAATACACCTTTGTCAGCAGAAAATTTTAATCATATGGAGCAGGGGATTGCGGATGCACACACAGATATTGCGCAGCTAAATTCTGATAAGACTTGGAAACATATCTTTGACGGAAAAATATCCGAAGAGTTTCAAGTTCCAAATCAGTATAAAGAGATTGTAATCCAGATAACTATTGCATCTACGGGTGTCACTGACATTACACTTCCCGAGATTTATATAACTGACCTGAATACTTGGTGGAATAAAGTTACGTCATATTGGTATAACAATAACTATAATGCGTGTGTTTTGATGACGTATAATAGCGGAAACAGAAAAATCAGTATGAACGAAAAATGGTTTATTTGCAATCCTTCTGGTTATGATGTTAGTTATATCGTTTATGGACGTCAGTAAACATTTTTTTAATTCCATAGGAAATTTTCTTTGATCCATACAAGATCACAACCAATCATTTTGTCTTTTGGATAACTGATATTTGTCCATACTATATAGCAATTTTCGTTGTTTACTTCTTGAGATATTGCTTCAGTACGTATATATCCAGCGTCATATACATGCAATATTGCAGATGCTAGTCGATAGCCCTGTTTCCGATTAAGATAGAAATAATTATTTCCTGTTCCAGTCAATTCGACGTATTGAGTTACAAATGCATTTTTTAAGTCAGAATTTAGCTGCGGAAGTCTACGAATCCTCCGCAGCGGAAAAGAGTATAATGCACACATAACACACAAAGGAGAAAGTATTATGCGTGACAGAATTATAAGTAATGTTTTGATTAAAATGGGTAACAGAATCAAGAAAAAAGAATTACAATTTCTTGAGAACGTGCTAGTGGAAGAGCTTGGAGATGTGCAGATCAAAAGAGAATCGACAGACTTGATTAAATACAATGACAGCTTCGAAAAACTTAAGGACATGTTCTTGGCGACGCTGATCGTAGAAAATAAGTCAAATCGAACGATTAAGCAGTATAATCTGCACCTAACACAATTTGCAGATTACTTTGCTGGTAAAGAAGTAAAAGACATAGATGCAACAGATATTCGAAGTTTTTTGTATGCGTATAAACAAAGCAGAGGTATATCGAATTTATCTCTTAACAATAAGCGATCAGCGATATCTTCATTTTTCTCGTGGTTGGTTGATGAAGAATATATTGATAAAGACCCAACAAGAAAAATAAAGAAAATCAAAGTAACAAAGAAAAAGAAGAAGGCATTTACAGCAGACGAGATGGAACGTATGCGTATAGCATGTACGGATATTCGCGATCGGGCGTTGATAGAGATGTTAGCATCTACAGGTTGTCGTGTCTCAGAACTAAGCAGTATAAGGCTAAACGATATAGATTTTATTCGAAAGAAAGTGCGGATCATTGGTAAGGGAGATAAAGAGCGAACAGTGTTTATATCAGATCAGGCAATGATTTATCTGAATAGATATTTAGAAACCAGACAAGATAATAACATTTCACTTTTTGTTTCTAAGAGGTATCCATATGATCAATTAAGAAAAGACGGAATCGAGCGAATTGTAAGAGATTTAGGAAAATCATGTAATGTATATGCACATCCGCATAAATTCCGACGGACGTTATGTACGCAATTGATTAAGCGAGGTATGCCGATTCAGGATGTTGCGATCTTGTTAGGTCATGCAGACATTAATATGACTGCTGGTACATACTATGATGCTTCGGACGATATGATTGAATATGAATATATTCGTTATGCAGCTTAAATAATAATCAATCTAATATAAACTATTAAATCTGCTAAAAAGGGAAGGAGATTTTATTTTTATGCAAAAAATTAAATTTAGGAGCAGATCTCCGTGCATTTATTTCGAAAAAGGCAAAAAATAAACAGCAACAGCACAGCTAAATTCTGAATTAGAATTTGATTCACATTCGGCTGGTGGAATCGAAATAACACTTAACAAGAATGTTGCAATGATAATGATCTATAAATCAGGAAATTTGACAGGTGGAAACACTGATCAGATACTATGTAACATTCCGGATAATGGTCATTTTGTTAGGGCAATTTTTGCACCGTGTGAGGTGTTGAGTTATAACTGGACACCTATAGGAAACACTGGGTATGTAACATTCGAAGATAATACTATTAAAATAAGATGTAAAGACAGCATTAATGATGGTGTTGTTGTTGCAAACTTAATGATTCCGCGTCATATTATACAATTTGATTAGTTGCTATTAATATTTGTATACTACAAAAACATTCTTATCAATTGAATAGTTGTTGAATGTAGAATTATTAGTTGCAATTAGTCTGAACTTCAAACCATCATTTTCAATACTTTCAAGATTTATAATTCCATAAGGTGCAATTGATCTTGAAAAAGTGCTAGTTAAGCAGTCAATATAAGTAACTTTATCTAATTCGATATTGGGAGCACCGACCCAAAGCTGCCCATATTCATCTGTTGTACCAGATAGTCGTATAATGTCGAATTTCAAGTTTGACATATCAGAATTTAGCTGTGCTGTTGCGGAAAGGAAAAAATATGATTGATATAACAAAAGTTTTAAACGATATATTGAAAGCTGTTCTGGGAAAGGATGTACGGCAGGCAATTCATGACGGTATTAAAAGAAGCAATGAGATTGCAAACGATTGTGATAAAAGACAGAGTGATCTCGAGAATCAATATGAGCAATTGGTTAAAAACTTTAGCTCTTCATCTCCATCAGATGTAGAAATTGTTGATGCGAGAACAGGACCAGATGGAACTGTATATGGAACTCTCAGAAAACGATTAGAAGATCCAAGATGTTCATAAAGGAGCTAAATATGGAAATCAGAGCAGGACCCACAGCGGTCTTATTTTTATGCAACAAAATAATATTTTCTGTAAAGAAAGGAAAGTGAGGGAAATGAAGAAAATGACAAACAATGTAATTGACACATATAACGCAGTGACCGGATCGATCGTTGCCGTACTGAGTTACATTTTAGGCGAACACTGGATTCTTTTTGTGGCTTATCTGGCACTGAATGTAGCGGATCAGTTTACTGGTTGGATGGGCGCGAAGATGGAAGGAAAAGTAAGTTCACGAATTGGCTGGAGAGGTGTCATGAAAAAGTTAGGATACTGGATCATGATAATGGTAGCATTCGGATCATCAGCAGTTTTCATTGAGATTGGAAAAGTAATTGGTGTAGATCTTGGGGTTACAACATTACTCGGATGGTTTGTATTGGCGTCATTGCTGATCAACGAGATTCGATCTATCGTGGAAAATTTTGTGGAAGCAGGATATAACGTACCCAAAGCATTAACAAAAGGTTTAGAAGTAGCAGACAAAGTAGTAAATAAAGATCAGGAGGAAGAATAATGGCAGTATATAATATTCATGGCGGTCACAACCCCGCAGGTAAGATTGCCTGTGGAGCAAGTGACTTATTAGATGAGAGCAGAGAAGACAGAAAAATCTGCAAAGAAGTCGTAAGGCTATTAAAGAAAAAAGGACATAAGGCATATAATTGTACAGTTAGTAATGGAACTAGTCAGACGGACGTCCTCAGAAAGATCTGTACTAAGTGCAACAAAAGACAAGCAGCATTAGATGTATCAATTCATCTCAATTCTGGTCGCAACGACAGAAAAGGAGATAAGAAAGTAGCAGGAACAGAAATCTGGTGTACAAAGGAAGAAGGTATTAAAAAGGCTGCAGGTAACAGAATCCTTGCAAACATGAAAAAACTTGGATTTACAAACCGTGGAATCAAAACAACAGGCGGTTTATATTATCTTAATCATACGATTAATAAAGCGATTTTAGTCGAAGTATGTTTTGTCGATGATAAAGATGACTATGATCTATATAAGAAAACTGGATACAAAAAGATTGCAAAAGCGATTGCTGATGGTATCGCAGGGTAAAGAAAAATAATATTTCTATGTTACTAATTTGTTACTAAATATAGCATTTTAGAGACAGTTTAGAAGTATTAAAACATTCAACAAATGGCTTAAATACGATGTTTTGGGTATTTGTTATTTGAAAATATTTATGGTATAATAAGAATATCATAAAAATTCATTGCAGACCGCATGATGTATGTTGCAGATTGGAGGCAAATATGAGCAGAAAAACAAGAACAAAAAGTAAGACAAGAAATAATGCAAAAAGCAGGGCAAAAAAAGCAACTGTTTCAACAGTGAAAAGTACAGATACAGAAGAGACTGTTATTCCAACAGTAGAACCTGCAATAATAAAAGAGGAAGTTGCACAACCAGAACCAAAAGAAGAAATCAAAATAGAAACGCCAGTAGAAGAAAATCAGGTTATTGAACAGCCTGATCTTGGACCAAGAAGAAGTGTCGTTTTTATTGGCTCAGAATGCTATCCATTTGTGAAAACAGGAGGTCTTGGAGATGTAATGTCTGCACTTCCAAAGAGTCTTGCTAAATTAAATGTAGATGTGAAAGTAATCCTTCCAAGGTATAAATGCATTCCTTGGGAATACCAAGAAAAGATGGAATACAAAGGCTCTTTCTATATGGATCTTTGTTCTGATGGAAGACAATACTATGTAGGTATTATGGAGTATCAGGAAGATGGTGTAATTTATGATTTTATCGACAATGAGGAATTTTTCTCTTGGGGTAATCCGTATACAAATCTGATTGATGATATTCCAAAGTTCTGTTACTTTTCCAAGGCTGCATTGGCGGCACTGAATTATCTGGACTGGGTTCCTGATGTAGTACACTGCCACGACTGGCAGGCAGCGTTGGTACCACTTTATCTAAGAACATGTTTTGCAGATACAAATGTAGGACGTGCAAGTGCAGTACTTACGATACATAACCTAAAATTCCAAGGTATCTACGACAGAAAAATGATCCAATACTGGTCAGGACTTCCGGATTATGTATTCAACAAAGACTGCCTGACTCAGAACTGGCTGGATGCGAATATGTTAAAAGGTGGAATCACTTATTGTAATAGACTTACAACGGTAAGTAACACATACGCTGGAGAGATTCAGACAGAAGAATATGGAGAAGGACTTGCAGAGCACTTAAGATATCACCAGAATAAGATCAGAGGAATTGTAAATGGTATTGATATCAACATCTGGAATCCATCTACAGACAAGTTGTTAAAAGCAAATTATGATGCAAAGACAGCAATCGAAAATAAAAAGAAGAATAAGAAAGCACTACAGGAATCTTTAGGATTAGAGGTCGACGAACACAAGATGGTGATCGGATTGATTTCTCGTCTTACGAACCAAAAAGGACTTGATCTGGTCAATGACGTAATTCCAGGTGTTATGGATGGAAATACACAGGTAGTTGTCCTTGGTACAGGTGATTCCTGGTATGAAGAAGCTTTCCGTTCTTACGAGAATCAATATAAAGGAAGTTTCTGTGCCTATATTGCTTACGATGAGAATGTTGCCCACAATATTTATTCCGGATGCGATGCACTTTTAGTTCCATCAAGATTCGAGCCATGCGGACTAACACAATTGATTGCTATGAGATATGGTGCGATTCCAATTGTCAGAGAGACAGGAGGACTTAGAGATACTGTTTGGCCATATAACATGTTTGATAATACAGGTAACGGCTTTACATTTGATCGATATGAAAGCGGACTTCTGTATGATACGATCAATAGAGCAAAGACATGCTACTTTGAGAATAGAGCAAGCTGGGATGATATGGTGATCCGTGATATGAATAAAGATGTATCATGGGAGACAAGTGCAAGACAGTACAAAGATATGTATGTAGAATTAACACCAAGATAAAATTGTGATTTGTTGATAGTGTTGCATGTATGAGTCAGAAAGAACAAGAGAAGAAATATTTATAAGAATAAAGGGTGACACTCCACATTTTTGAAAGCGTTTTTTACAAATCGCTGATCCGCGCCTGTTCCTTTGATAAC
>OGYA01000236.1_pt1 | contig 45180 bp, 43 predicted proteins | sample 1576401 | NCBI WGS metagenome assembly OGYA01 (sample SAMEA3541485, study PRJEB24748) | human gut metagenome | biome: human gut; feature: human-associated habitat; material: faeces | place: China | collected 2012 | reverse complement strand
AGGGTATCGAGTTCGACTTCTGTTCTGTACATTGTACATGGGCATTTGCAAAAGAAGGATACGAGACTATTATCGTAAATAACAACCCGGAAACTGTAAGTACCGATTTCGATATCGCAGATAAGCTGTATTTCGAACCACTTACTCCGGAAGATGTAGAGAGCATTGTAGACCTGGAAAAACCGGACGGAGCAGTTGTTCAGTTTGGTGGACAGACTGCGATCAAATTAACAGAATCCCTAATGAAGATGGGAGTGCCGATTCTTGGAACTTCCGCAGAAGATGTAGATGCCGCAGAGGACAGAGAGCTCTTTGACGAGATCCTTGCACAGTGCAATATTCCACGTCCGAAGGGAGATACAGTATTTACCGCTGAAGAAGCAAAAGAGGTTGCCAACCGTCTCGGATATCCGGTACTGGTTCGTCCTTCTTATGTACTTGGCGGACAGGGAATGCAGATTGCAATCAACGATCATGATATTGATGAATTTATCGGAATCATCAACCGTATTGCACAGGATCACCCGATTCTGGTTGATAAATATCTGGTCGGTAAAGAAATTGAGGTCGATGCAGTATGTGACGGAACAGACATTCTGATCCCTGGTATTATGGAACATATTGAGCGTGCCGGAATCCATTCTGGTGACAGTATTTCTGTATATCCTGCGCAGAGCATTTCTGAAGTGACAAAGCGTAAAATTGAAGAATATACAAAGCGTCTTGCAAAAGCCCTTCACGTAATTGGTATGATCAACATCCAGTTCATCGTATGTGGCGAAGATGTTTATGTCATCGAAGTAAACCCACGTTCAAGTCGTACCGTTCCTTATATCAGTAAGGTAACAGGTATTCCGATCGTTCCGCTTGCTACAAGAGCGATCATCGGACATAAGATCAGAGAAATGGGTTACACACCGGGACTTCAGAAAGAAGCTGATTATATTGCAATCAAGATGCCGGTATTCTCATTTGAGAAGATCCGTGGTGCAGATATCAGCCTTGGACCGGAAATGAAATCTACAGGTGAGTGCCTGGGAATTGCAACTACATTTAACGAGGCACTTTACAAAGCGTTCCTTGGAGCTGGAATCAACCTTCCAAAATATAAGAACATGATCATGACTGTTCGTGATGAGGATAAGGGAGAGGCTGTTGAGATCGGACGCAGATTTGATGCACTCGGCTATCGTATCTTTGCAACACGCGGTACAGCTGATGCATTAAAAGAAGGCGGCGTAAAAGCAATTCCGGTCAATAAGATTGAGCAGGAATCACCGAACCTGATGGATCTGATCCTTGGACACGAGATCGACCTTGTAATTGATACTCCTCCACAGGGAGCAGATCATGCACGAGATGGATTTGTAATCCGTCGTAATGCAATCGAGACAGGTGTCAATGTACTGACAGCTATGGATACTGCAAGAGCACTTGTGACAAGTCTGGAAAATACAGATATCCGTCAGCTTACACTGATTGATATTGCGAAAGTTGAATAAGATGTTATGAATACGGACAGGCAGGGATTGGATTCTCTGCCTGTTTGTGTTATGGAAAATGCAGGGACGAGACGGACGCTACAGTGGCAAAAGAATGTGAAGCTGTGTAGAGAATTTCGGATATTGGCCGGAATTGCGGGGAAGGAGTTTTGTAGTGTGAAAACTATTGTATGTGTGGATAACCGGATGGGGATATGCTTTAATGGCAGGAGAGTGAGCCGGGACCGGATGGTGTCAGAGGATATTCTTGAGATGACGAGAGGGAATGTGCTCTGGATGGCGCCGGAGGCAGATAAGCTTTTTAAAGAAGTCTTTAAAGCAAAAGAAGAGGTATGCCGGGAAACTGGGACTGGGAAGAAAATACAGGACGCAGGGCACCTGGAGGATGAAAAAATGTGGAAGGTTGACCGGAATTTTCTGGAAAAGGCAGAAGAAGAGGATTTCTGTTTTGTTGAGGGGGAGAATCTGGCTGGATATGAGGGGAAGATTACAGAGATTGTTCTGTATAAATGGAACCGGGATTATCCGGCAGATGTATTTTTTGAGGTAGATTTAAGCAAGTGGAGACTGGAAGAGAGAAAAGATTTTTCCGGTTACTCCCATGAGAAGATTACAAAAGAAATTTACAACAGGCAGGGATTACTATGAAGAAGAAAATTGGGAAAATGAGAGGTGTGCTGCTTCTGACGTTTGCATTGTTTCTGACAGCGTGTGGCACAGGTGGAGCAGATGTGCAAAGTGCATCATATGGAAACAGTCAGGCAGCAGTAGTTGAAAGGCAGTCAGGTAGCGGAGAAAATGAATCGACAGCAGGTGGCAGCCAGGATCCGGTGAGCGCTACATTGGATAATATTCCGGCATACAGCGGAACACCGTATGTAGTGATTGACGATAATGAACCGGATTTTACCGAAGATGAGCTGACAGATCAGTCTTATGAAAGCTACAGTGATCTGGATGAGCTGGGACGATGCGGCGTTGCTGAGTCCAACATTGGGACAGATCTGATGCCGACCGGGAAAAGAGGAAAGATTGGACAGGTGAAACCGTCCGGGTGGCAGACAATAAAATTTGACAATGTGGATGGAAAATATCTTTACAACCGTTGTCATCTGATAGGCTATCAGCTGACGGCAGAAAATGCAAACGAAAAGAATCTGATTACAGGAACCCGCTATATGAATGTGGATGGGATGCTGCCATTTGAAAATATGGTTGCCGACTACATCAAAGAGACAGATAATCATGTAATGTATCGTGTCACACCGGTATTTGAAGGGGAGAATCTGGTTGCATCCGGAGTTTTAATGGAAGCAGAATCAGTGGAGGATCATGGAGAAGGTGTGAAATTTAATGTGTATGTCTATAATGTACAGCCGGGAATTACGATTGATTATGCAACGGGAAAGGCAGTGCTTTCCGATACGGATGCGTCAGCGGGTACGGGAAAAACCAGTGGAAATACAGAGAAAAAGACGTATGTGTTGAATGAAAATACAAAGAAGTTCCATACGCCGGAGTGCTCAGGAGTAAAAGATATCAAAGAAGGAAATAAAAAAACATTTACAGGTTCAAGAGAAGAACTGATTAAAGAGGGGTATAGCCCGTGTGGGAGATGTAAACCGTAAGAGGAAAATAAAAGAAAAACTGCATATTCTACGAAAAATATAAAACAAACGGGAGATTTTTAAACAAAATCTCCCGTTTTCTGCTATAATAGAAAACATACTTAATGAATATACATTAGAGGAAATGTGTAAAAGAAAAAGGAGGAACTTTCTCATGAATACTTATCATATGGGAACAAAATGCGTGCAGGGAGGATATACACCTGGAAATGGAGAGCCGAGACAGGTTCCGATCATTCAGTCTACGACATTCAAATACAATACAAGTGAAGATATGGGAAAATTATTTGATCTGGAGGCATCCGGATATTTCTACACCCGTCTGCAGAATCCGACTAACGACCACGTAGCGGCAAAAATCGCGGCGATGGAAGGCGGAACAGCTGCAATGTTGACTTCTTCCGGACAGGCAGCGAATTTCTTTGCTATGTTCAATATCTGTGAAGCAGGAGATCATATTGTGGCTTCATCTTCGATTTATGGTGGAACCTTCAATCTGATCAGTGTGACAATGAAGAAAATGGGAATTGACGCAACATTTGTTTCTCCGGATGCAACAGAAGAAGAATTAAATGCGGCATTCCAGCCAAATACAAAGCTGATGTTTGGTGAGACGATTGCCAATCCGGCACTTACTGTTCTGGATATTGAGCTTTTTGCAAAGGTTGCACATGCGCATGGTGTACCGCTGATCGTGGATAATACCTTCCCGACACCGGTCAACTGTCATCCGATCGAATGGGGAGCAGATATTGTGACACATTCGACTACAAAATATATGGATGGACATGGAGCAGCAGTCGGTGGAGCAATCGTAGACAGTGGTAAATTTGACTGGATGGCTCATGCAGATAAATATCCCGGACTTTGCACACCGGATGAAAGCTATCATGGAATTACCTATGCTGAGAAATTCGGAAAAGAAGGCGCATTTATCACAAAATGTACTTCTCAGTTGATGCGTGATCTCGGATCGATCCAGGCACCACAGAATGCATTTATCCTGAATCTCGGACTGGAATCTCTTCATGTGCGTATGCCAAGACACGTGGAGAACGGACAGGCTGTCGCAGAATTTCTGGAGCAGCACCCAAAGGTTGCTTATGTCAATTATCCAGGACTTCCATCTAACAAATACTATGAAAGAGCAAAGAAATACATGCCAGACGGGGGCTGTGGAGTGGTATCTTTCGGATTGAAAGGTGGAAGAGAAGCTGCTTCCGTATTCATGCAGAATCTGAAGCTTGGAGCGATTGAAACCCATGTGGCAGATGCGAGAACCTGTTGCCTGAACCCGGCAACATCCACACATCGCCAGATGAATGATGAGCAGTTAAAAGAAGCAGGAGTTCCGGCAGAACTGATTCGTATCAGTCTGGGACTTGAAGATAAAGAGGATCTGATTGCAGATATTTCTGCGGCACTTGACGCAATTCAATAATCGTGTCACAATGACAGATAAAGAAATCTGATCAGACAGGAGGAAAAGAGTCATGACAAAGAAATCAGAAAGACAACCAATCAAAGCAGAAAATGTAGCGGGTGGCGCAGGCTATATCCTGAAGGAAGAACTGATCAAAGGTGAACAGCTCGGCGCGTACTGCAAGATGTTCAATGAAGTAACGTTAAAACCTGGATGTGAGATCGGATATCATGAGCATCATGGAGAGACTGAGACTTACTATCTGACAAAAGGGGCAGGCATTTACAATGATAATGGCAAAGAATATCCGGTAGAAGTTGGTGATGTGACTTTCTGCGCAGACGGAAATGGACATGGCATCAAGAATGCGGGGGAAGAAGATCTTGTGTTTGTGGCGCTTATTTTGAAAGAATAGTGTGAAGAGGGACGGATTCCGGCGCAAATGATATTGATCGTCACCTATGAAACTGTCACTGGCAGTTTCATATGGATGCATGGCAACTCCGAAGCTCGTACAAAAAAGGGGATGATGTTCGTGTGAACACGGACACCACCCCTATTTTTGTGCGCTCTTAGTCGCAACGATTCAATATCATTTGCGCCGGGATCCTGTGCTGCTCAAAATTTTTAGAAATAAGAGTTGGCGATTTAGTGAATGGTCTTCTGGTGGGGATAGGAAACATTATGCAAAGAAATCCTGTATTCCTTGAAGCAGTCTCTTATTATCTTCCGGAGCCATAATGCAGAACCGGAAGTATTCCCCGCCCAGTTCTTTGAAGCTGGAGCAGTCTCTCACCATCAGACCCTGCTTGATCAGAAATTCAAACACATCCGCAGAAGTAACTCCCTCTTTTTCAATTTTTACCAGTACAAAATTCGCATAGGCAGGATACACAGTCAGCACATTGATTTTGGAGATTTCAGTGCACATTTTGTCTCGCTCGGAGAGGATCAGATCTCGTGTTTTCCGGATATACTCCTGATCCTGGAGCATCTTCTCACCAGCGTAAGCGCCGAGGCTGTTCAGACTCCATGGGTTCTGCATCAGCAGAAGATCCTGAAGAAACTGGCTGTTACTGGTTGCACCGTAGCCGAGGCGGAGACCAGGTGCGGCATAAAATTTGGATACGCCACGGAGAATCATCAGATTATCAAAACTGCTGATTAGAGACATGGAAGAAATTTCATTAATATCCGGTGCAAATTCAACGTAAGTCTCATCGATCATCAAGAAAGAGCCAGCCTCCCGACAGCAGCTCAGAATGGTCTGAATCTCAGACGTTTTGAGAGCGGACGAAGTCGGATTGTTCGGGTTACATAAGATCACCAGATTATAGCCCTTCCTGATTTCTTCGCAGAAGGCATGGATATCAAGATGGAACTGATCTGCCTCTTTTAACAGGTAAGTATGGATGGAACTTCCCACCAGATCCAGTTCACGTCCATACTCGGAATAAGTTGGTCCAAGAACCAGTGTTTTCTGTGGTTTCCGTGTCTGGATCAGGAGAGAGATCAGCTCGGTGGAACCATTTCCGACGATTACATGTTCCGGTAAAATCTGACAGTAACCGGCGATCACCTTCTTCAAAGCAGTGTAATTCCGGTCCGGATAGCTACTGAGAAGATCCAGATGTGCAGCAAGATCTTTTTTCAGGTTTTTGGATAATCCAAGTGGGTTGACATTGGCTCCAAAGCAGACGATCTCGTCCACCGGTACATGATAAAATGCGGCGACAGCAGCGGTGTCACTTCCATGAAACTGCGGTTTTGCTTCCATAAATAGTATTCTCCTTTGTGTATAACAAAAATCTGTGAATTAAAAAAAACGGGTATTCCGCATTGCCTGATATGCAGAATAATGTTATAATTTATTATAATGTCTTTTTGAAAAAATGCAATGCAGAAGTAGGTGGCAAGCTTGAAGAATAAAATAAAAAAATTTTCCAAAGGAGATTTTCGAACCGTTCATCCGGAGATTGTACTGCCGGTAACGAATCTTGAGATGACGATCGGGGAAGGAGAGTCCTGCCAGGGAAGTTTCATTTTGAAGAACAGGAAAGAAGGAGATATCAGAGGACTTGTATATTCTTCTTCTTTTCGTATACATTTAGAAGAACAGGGATTTGAGGGCAACCCGGTGGAGCTCCGTTTTACTTATGATGGAAGCGGACTTGCTCCCGGGCATGTTGAACAGGGAAAGTTTACGATTGTATGTAATGGTGGAGAATTTGAGGTAAACTTTACTGCGATCATTGAAAAACCATCAGTCGAGACTTCCTGTGGAAGAGTACAGAATATCCGTGATTTTAAAAGGCTGGCGATGGAGAACTTTATTGAGGCACACCGCCTTTTCAGATCACGCGATTTTTATGACGTGATAAAGTATGAAGAGCCAAGGATAAAGGCACTTTATGATAATATTAGGAAATGGTCTCTCGGTGAGCAGGCGATGGAAGAATTTCTGGTCGGAATCAAACAGAAAGAATGTATTTTCCTGACAATGGGACGGAATCAGAGAACCTTCCGCAATTTAAAAGAAGCAACCCGTGAGATTATTCATTTTACAAAGAATACTTGGGGATTTATGCCTGTGAAGGTGCATGTGAGCGGTGATTTTATCCAGATTGGAAGGGATAACTTTACAACGGACGATTTTGTGGGAAATCTGTTTGATTTCAGTTATATCATTCATCCGGAAAAGGCTCATGCGGGAAATAATTATGGACAGATTGTTTTTGAAAGTCCGTATGAATCGCTGACCTATGAGGTAATGTTGGCCAATCACAAGGATCATGCAGAAAACAGACGTGTGGCAGATAAGACGATTGCATCAATCATAAAGGATTTCCTTGCGTGCAATGCGGAAGGAAAGGATCTGACAGCCTGGGCGGACGCAACAAGAGAAAAACTGAAGGGACTGGATATATATTCAGAAGACGGAGATGTTTATCCACTGTTTGATGCACATCTTAACCTGCTCTGTAAGGAGCCGGACAAGGCCAGTGATATTCTGGATGATTACAATTACAGCCGTTTCTCAGTGAATAAGGATTCGGTCATTTCATCGTATTATCTGTATCTGACTGCGCTTTTGAGAAAATCAGGCAGCCAGGTTAACAAAGCAATTGAAGAACTGAATAAGGCATATATGAAAGAACCAACTTCATGGGAGCTTGTGTGTATGCTGATTGACATTGATCCGGAATATAAAAACTACAGCAAAAAATTACAGGTTCTGGAACGCCACTGCAGCAACGGTGCGAACCAGGTAATTCTGTACTGGCAGGCATACCGGTGTTTTCTGGAGAAGCCAACCTGTCTGAAAAAGCTCTCGGCATTTGAAGTACAGATTCTCAATTTTGCGCAGAAGCACGGAGTTCTGACAAAGGAAATTGCGCTTTATATGGCGAACCTTGCATCCCAACAGCGGACTTATGATAAGAATCTGGATGTTGTGATGCGGAAGGTTTATCGGATTTTCCCGGATCCACAGATTCTGACAGCAATTTGTACCCATCTGATCCGTGGCAATCGGACAACACCGGAATGCTTCAAGTGGTATGCCTTGGCAGTAAAAGAAGATCTGAAGATTGCGCAGCTTTTTGAATATTATATGATGACTGTGGATGACAAATATCTGGACAGACAGTTTCCAAAATCCGTATTACTTTACTTCCGGCATGGAAATACACTGGAATATAAAAAAGCAGCGGTGTTGTATGCAAATCTGATTAACTGTGAGGAAGAAAGCAGTGAGCTTTACAGTGCTTACAGAGAGCAGATGGAGCGGTTTGCCTGGATGCAGCTTGAGAATCGAAGGATCAATGATATTCTGCATATTATTTACAAACGCTGCTGTACTGAGCGGGATATGACACCAGAAAGAATTCGGGCAGTTTATGATATCTGCCATGCTTATGAGATTAAGACAACGGTAAAGAACATGGCGTTTGTCATGGTGATCGAGCCTGACGGAACGATCAGTCAGAAGGTACAGTACAGTGCGGATGGAGTGATTGTATATTTATACAATAAAGACGCACGGATTGTCTGGGAATCAAAAGACGGCCGCCATTACATTGATTCCATTCCATATGAGACTATGAGGATGTTCTATGAGAACCGGTATATGGAAATCTGCAAAAAATATCAGGAAGAGCATGAGGAAGAGGAACGGAAGAAAGAGAAAAAAGAACTGACCTGGGATATGCTTAGAGAGCACGGGCTGGAGATGGCAGATGAAAAAGAAGTGTTTAAAATGTGCAGTATGCGCCTGCGTGAAGAAGGTACGGAGGAGGATGATTTTCTTCTGGCATTATGCTTTGAACTGTTTCTGAAAGATCAGTATGATAAGCAGACGCTGTCTTATCTTGCTGAGTATTATTGTGGATCGACTCGTAATATGAAGAAACTCTGGCATGTGGCAAGAGATTATGATATTACAACCTACAAGCTTTCAGAAAGAATCATTACGCAGATGCTTTTCTCGGAAACTATGTTTGGTGAGGAAGAAATTTTTGCGGATTATTATGAAGGAAGAACGTATTTCCGTTTAAAGAGAGCATATCTTGCTTATGTTTCAAGAGAATATGTGGTGAACGGACGCCAGGTAAAAGGATGTATTTTTGTAATCATCGCAAATGAATACCGCAAAGAGGAAGATCTTCCGGATATCTGTAAGATCGCCCTGCTAAAATATTATTCCAGCAGGGAAGTGCATCAGGAACTGGAACCGATGCTACGGGAATTCCTGCGCGAAATGTGTGAAAAACAGCTGTATTTTTCTTTCTATTTGAAGTATCCGGAGAACTGGCTCAGAGAAGTGCAGCTTTATGATAAGACGATGATTGAATATCACGCAAAACCTGGAAGCAAAGTGGCAATTTCCTACCAGATACGGAAAGGCGAAAGCGACAATATGAACTACCAGGAAGAAATACTGCTTCCGGCATATGAAGATACTTATATCAAGAGCTTTATTTTGTTTGGTGATGAATCTCTTCGTTATTATTTTACAGAGACGAATAAAGATAAGGTGACAGTCACGGAAAAAAGTGACTATAAGCCGCGAGAGGTGAGACCAATCGGAAAATTTGGAAGACTGAATGATATGACATCACTGAAGAATGAAGCACTGGCAATCGCGATGAAGGAATTTGCAACAGAAAAACAGCTTGCTGAGGATATTTTTGTTGCTTACTAAAGGAGGAAATACTTCATGACACATGGAAGTATTATAGGATATGACATCAATGCAAAGATGTGTCAGATCAGTTATTATAATGAAAAAACACAGGAACCGGAGACGGTGGATACCGGAATTGAAAAAGAGAACAATCAGATTCCTCTGGTGATGAACTATTATAAAGAGACCTGGACTTACGGAAGACAGGCAAGAAGGATGTCTACGGTAAGGGACAGTATCTGCGTGGAAGGGATCTGGGAGTGTGCGCTTGGCAATAGGAAAATTGAGGTAGACGGACAGGAATATGAAGGCGTCCAGTTGCTGGCGGATTTTGTAAAGTACACGTTGAATGGATTTGAAGAAATTGAAAGCATCACGTTTACAGTCCCGGAGAAAAACGAAGACATCCGCGTCCTGCTGAAGGGAATCGGACAGAAACTCGGAGTGGCAAAGGAAAATATTTATGTTCAGGACTACAAGGAAAGCTTCTGTCATTATATGTTTAACCAGCCGAAAGAATTATGGCAGTATGAAGCGGCACTTTTTTACTGTGACGAGGATGTGATCCGGGCATATATGTTGCGGGAACTGAAGAACAGTTCGCAGAAAAGCAGAGAAAGCTTTGTGACGGTGGACAAGGTGGCAGATGCACGTATGGAAGAACTGGAAGCAGTTTATCCGGTGCTGCATGTTGAGAAGGCAAAAGCAGCAGATGAGCATTTTAAACGTTTTATCCAGAGTGTATTCAACAAGAAGATGATCTCTTCTGTCTTTTTGACAGGAGATGGATTTGAAAATAACTGGTATCCGAATTCTCTGCGCGTTCTCTGTAACGGACGCCGTGCGTTTATGGGAAATAATCTGTACAGTAAAGGAGCGTGTTATACAGCGCAGCGCAGAAAAGAGGAACAGTCAGATGCACCAGTCTACCTGGATGAGACAAAACTGACCGAGCAGATTTCCGTGCGGATGCGCGTGAATGGAGAAGAAGGCTGGTACCCACTGGTATCCTGGGGCAATCACTGGTACGAATCAGACAGACAGTTCGAGGTGCTTCTTGGTGATACAGAGGATATTGAGATCCATGTAGATTCTCTGGTGACCGGCAGGCATCTTGTGGAGTCGGTTTCTTTGAAAGGTTTGCCGGACCGGAAAAACTATGCGCTTCGTCTGAAAATTAGTACATTCTTCTCGGATGAAAAGACCTGTCATATTATTTTTGAAGATATGGGATTTGGCGAATTTTTTGCGCCATCAGGATTCCGGTTGGAGAAGATCATTGAATTAGGAGGCAGCAATGGGCAGTTTAATTCTTTGTCATAAGAAAAAGGCAAAACATCCCTATGAAATTTCGAGGATCCATACAAGGATCAGTACACTGGAAGAGCTGTGTTATTATCTGTGCAACAATCTGTATCTGATCGATTATACGATCATGAATGAGCAGCTCTGCAGATGGATCGCAGATGAACTGGAAATGCAGGATCTTGCAGTAAAGCTTGTGGAACTGATCCGGAATCATGGTTCCGTGGAGAAATTTGTGGTTCTTGTGCTACATGAATCCAGAATCTACACACCGGGTGAAATGGCACACATCCAGAATGTTCTGGAGAAACTCAAGAACCAGAAAGAAGTAGAACGTCAGAAATACAAAGCAGATAAGCTGATGGAAAGTGGAGAACTGGAATCGGCAATCCTGGTTTACATGTCGATCGTCAACGGAGAAAAGGATGATTCAGTAGATAAGCGTTTTTATGGTCGCGTGTCTGCGTGCCTTGCCGGAGCATATGGGAGAGCATTTCTGTATGAAGAGTCGGCGAGAATGTATGAGAAGGCGTATAAGATCTGTGAAGATAATAAAATGCTCGAAGGTTACCTGTATGCAAGTTCCAGATACATGCCGCAGGATGAATATCAGAAGATGGTCATGGGCAATGAAATCCTTTTGGAAATTGACAACAAACTTACAGAAAAGATAGAAAAAGTGAGAGAAAATATCAACATCGAACCGTCAAAGGAATTGTTTGAAGAATGGAAAAAAGAGTACAGAAGAGCATAGTGTACGGGAGAAAGTTCAAGGCTGTGTATTGATTTTCGGAAAATCATGTATTATACTCTCTATGTAAAAATTAAGCGGATACAACAAATAGGAGAAGACAAAACGATGAGCGAACTTGAAAGAGTAGAGACTGGTTTAGGTGAAGAATGTGGTGTATTCGGTGCCTATGATATGGATGGTGGCGATGTTGCGCCGTCAGTGTACTATGGTTTGTTTGCCCTTCAGCACAGAGGGCAGGAAAGCTGCGGAATTGCAGTGACAGATACCTATGGCAAGCGGAAAGTTCATTTCAGAAAGGGACTAGGACTTGTCAATGAAGTATTCGATGAGGAAGAACTTGGCAAATTAAAGGGAAACCTTGGTGTCGGACATGTGCGGTATTCGACAGCAGGGGGAACTCGTGCGGAAAATGCACAACCACTGGTTCTGAATTATGTGAAAGGTACATTGGTGATTGCCCATAATGGTAATCTGACGAATGCGATCGAGCTTCGTCATGAACTGGAATATACCGGAGCAATCTTCCAGACAACGATTGATTCGGAAGTGATTGCCTATCATATTGCAAGAGAGCGTCTGAAGGTTTCAAAGGCAGAGGATGCGGTCAAGAATGCAATGAAGAAAATTGAAGGCGCATATGCACTGGTTGTATCAAGCCCGCGTAAGATGATTGGAGCGAGAGATCCATTTGGTCTCAAACCACTCTGTATCGGCAAGCGAGATAATACCTGGTTCCTGGCATCGGAAAGCTGTGCCCTTGCAGCAGTTGGTGCAGACTTTATCCGTGACGTGGAACCGGGAGAGATTGTCAGCTTTACAAAGCATGGAGTATCTTCGGACAAAAGTATGCAGATTCCACTTGAAAAGCAGGCACGTTGTATTTTTGAGTACATTTATTTTGCACGTATGGACAGCGTGATCGACAACATCAATGTATATCATGCAAGGATTGTTGCAGGAAAGGCTCTTGCACAGTCTTATCCGGTAGAGGCCGATCTGGTTGTCGGTGTGCCGGATTCCGGACTGGTTGCGGCAAAAGGATATTCGGAATATTCCGGAATCCCTTACGGTATGGCATTCCACAAGAACAGTTATGTAGGAAGAACCTTTATCAAGCCGAAGCAGAGCCAGAGAGAGTCCAGTGTGAAGATCAAACTGAATGTTATTGAAGAGGTTGTACGGGGCAAGCGTATTGTCATGGTAGATGATTCCATCGTCCGTGGAACGACCTGTGCAAATATCATCAAGATGCTCAAGAAAGCAGGAGCAAAAGAAGTTCATGTAAGAATCAGTTCGCCGCCGTTTTTACATCCTTGTTATTTTGGTACAGATGTACCGTCGAATGATCAGCTCATTGCTCATTCGCATACAACGGAGCAGATCCGTGAAATGATCGGAGCAGATTCTCTTGGATATATGGAAATAGATAAGCTGAAAGACATGGTTGGAGATCTTGGATACTGCGATGCATGTTTTACAGGAAATTACCCGATGCGCGTTCCGGGAAAAGATATTTCCCACGCGTTTGAGTCAGAAGAATAGGGAGGATAAGACTATGGGATACGACAAGTATGTAAGTCCGCTTTCAGAGCGGTATGCCAGCAAGGAGATGCAGTATATTTTTTCTCCGGACATGAAATTTAAGACATGGAGAAAACTCTGGATCGCACTTGCAGAGACAGAAAAAGAGCTGGGGCTCAATATTACAGATGAACAGATCGCAGAACTGAAAGAGCATGCAGAGGATATCAATTACGATGTCGCAAAAGCACGTGAAAAAGTAGTGCGTCATGATGTAATGTCTCATGTATATGCATATGGACAGCAGTGCCCGAAAGCAAAAGGAATCATCCATCTGGGAGCAACTTCCTGTTATGTAGGTGATAATACTGATGTCATTATCATGGCAGAGGCCCTGAAACTTGTTAAGAAGAAGCTGGTTAATGTTCTGGATGAGCTTTCAAAGTTCGCAGATCAGTATAAAGATCTTCCGACACTTGCATTTACTCATTTCCAGCCAGCACAGCCGACAACGGTTGGAAAGAGAGCAACTCTGTGGATGCAGGAATTTTCTATGGATCTTGCAGATCTTGATTATGTACTTGGAAGCCTGAAACTTCTTGGATCAAAAGGAACAACCGGTACACAGGCAAGTTTCCTGGAGTTGTTTGAGGGAGATCAGGAGACCATTGATAAGATCGATCCGATGATTGCTAAGAAGATGGGATTTGAAGCATGCTATCCGGTATCCGGACAGACTTATTCCCGTAAAGTGGATACAAGAGTTGTGAATGTTCTTGCCGGAATTGCAGCAAGCGCACACAAATTCTCTAATGACATCCGTCTTCTCCAGCATCTGAAAGAAGTGGAAGAGCCGTTTGAAAAGACACAGATCGGATCTTCTGCAATGGCATATAAGAGAAATCCAATGAGAAGCGAACGAATCGCATCTCTGTCCCGTTACGTGATGATTGATGCACTGAACCCGGCGATTACTTCTGCTACACAGTGGTTTGAACGTACTCTGGATGACTCTGCGAACAAGCGTCTGAGTGTACCGGAAGGTTTTCTTGCGATTGACGGTATTCTGGATCTGTGCCTGAATGTCGTTGACGGACTGGTTGTATATCCAAAAGTAATTGAAAAACGCCTGATGTCTGAACTTCCGTTCATGGCAACAGAGAATATTATGATGGATGCAGTAAAAGCTGGTGGAGACCGTCAGGAACTGCATGAAAGAATCCGTGAACTTTCGATGGAAGCAGGAAAGAATGTTAAAGAAAAAGGTCTGGACAACAACCTTCTTGAACTGATCGCGTCAGATGATGCATTTAATCTGAGTCTGGAAGATCTTCAGAAAACAATGGATCCATCCAAATACGTAGGACGTTCCAAAGAACAGGTCGAAGCATTCCTTAAGAATGTGATCCGGCCGATCCTGGATGAAAATAAAGAGCTGCTTGGTGTAAAAGCAGAGATCAATGTATAGAATAACTGAATAAACAGAATGGAAGAGCAGGAAGCAGATTTCCGGGTAAGACGGAAGATTGTTTCCTGCTTTTTATTTATGTTTCATGGTCTGAAAATAACTTCTTTGAAATATCAATATAGTAAAGAATTAACGCGTTCATCTGAAAAAATCTATAAATCCCATGGAAATGTATAGATATTAAATCGTCATTAATTAGACAAATTGACGAAAAATATGAAAACTGAGTTTTTGACAAACACAGAAAAGCGCGAAAAAACGCACTTATTTAGAGCAAATTTATTATGTTATCGCAATAACATGGTGATAATACACAAAAAATAAATAAGTTAACTGAAAATATTGCATAAAAACTATAAATAGGTTATTATAGATTCAACAGATAAAAACTATAAGGGATGTCTATTAAAAAGGAGGGTTACCGTATGAGTATGAACGATTTAGTATTAAAGGTAAATGATGTCCTAACAGGATCGGTGCTGATCATAGCACTTGTAGGTATTGGCTTGCTGTTCACATTTAAGCTTGGATTTATCCAAATCCGTGGTTTTAAAGATGGATGGAACAGAACTTTTGGCGGACTTTTTAGCAAGAAAGGGGATGCCGGAAAAGACGGAATGTCTTCTTTCCAGGCACTTGCAACAGCGATTGCTGCTCAGGTTGGTACCGGTAATATCGCCGGAGCTGCAACTGCAATTGCAGTCGGTGGTCCGGGAGCAATCTTCTGGATGTGGATCAGCGCATTCCTCGGAATGTCAACGATCTTCGCAGAAGCGGTTATGGCTCAGAAGTTCAAGCAGGTCAGTGATGACGGAACCGTAACCGGTGGTCCGGTATATTACATACGAGGAGCATTTAAAGGAACGTTCGGAAAAGTTCTGGCAGCTATTTTTGCAGTGCTGATCATCTTTGCACTTGGATTCATGGGCAATGCAGTTCAGTCTAACTCAATCGCAGCATCATGGAACACTGCATTCGGAATTCCGAAGATTGCAATGGGTATTTTTGTAGCAGTTGTTTCTTTGTTTGTATTCACAGGTGGTATGAAGCGAATCGCAAAAGTTACTGAACTGATCGTGCCGATTATGGCAGCATTTTATATAGTAGGTTCTTTGATCGTAATTTTTGCAAACGTTACAGCAATCCCGGCAGCATTCCATGACATTATTGTCGGTGCATTTAAACCGGCAGCAGTAGCAGGTGGTGCAATGGGCGCAACCTTGAAGCTTGCAGTACAGAAAGGTGTGGCAAGAGGTCTCTTCTCCAATGAAGCTGGTATGGGTTCTACACCACACGCACATGCAGTAGCAAAAGTAAAACATCCGGTTGAACAGGGCTTTGTAGCTATGATCGGTGTGTTCATTGATACATTCGTAATTCTTAACCTGACAGCACTTGTTATTATCACAACCGGTTCAAGAACGACTGGTCTTACGGGTGCACAGCTGAGCCAGTATGCATTCTCTACATTATATGGTAAGTTCGGTGAGATCTTTATCGCGATCTGTATGTTATTCTTCGCATTCTCAACGATCATCGGATGGTATTTCTTCGGTGAAGCAAACATCCGTTACCTGTTTGGAGCAAAAGCTGTTAAAATTTACTCAATCATTGTATGTATCTGCGTAGCACTTGGATCACTTCAGGAAGTAGAACTTGTATGGAATATGGCAGACTGCTTTAACAGTATGATGGTTATCCCGAATGCGATTGCACTGGTAGCACTCAGTGGTCTTGTTAAGAAGACGCATGACGATTACTATAATAATTTCCTGCCAAATCAGAAAAAAGGCAAATAGATAATTTGTATAATAACTGAAAAATAGTTATAGAAAAAAACAATAAGAAATATACAAAAAAATCTATAAAAAGACTAGCATTTTGTATAAATGTGTGCTATAGTAATCATGTCAGCAAGAAAGATGCTGCAAAATAAATAAAAAGATGCAGTCAATTAGATAGTAGGTTGATATTTCCTGCGAGAGAATCATTTATAAAGATATTTGATAAATGGTCGCCGAAGATGCAAACCGTAGAGCAGTAAAGCTCGTTGAATGGTGAAACTTTCAGGCAAAAGGATCGGGAAAGGTACTACACTCTGAATCCGGAATTACCGAATTTATAAGGAGACAGAAAGGACGTTTAAAACAGAGAAGTTGTTTTGGCGTCCTTTTTTGATACCAGATATATGTTAAAAAATTATCTGGAGTATTTCAGACACAGGGAGTCAAAAAAGACCGCATAAACGGACAGGGGACGAAAGGAAGAAGCGGCTATGAATACTGGATTTATGATTATCACAAATAATCCACTGGTAAAAGAAAAACTTGGGGAAGATTATCATGTGGAATACGAAGAACTTTCTTATGAGGACACACTTAAAAAAGTTCAGAAGATGATCTTCCAGGGATACCGACTTTTGACACATCCGCTGTCCGGAAGCGTAAAACCGAATGAGACTCCATATAAGTCGGTTATGCTCTCAGAAACGCCGGAAGGTCTGGATGCACAGGCGATGCAGATCATTGCAAGTGCCATTCAGGCGTGCGGTAAATTTCAGTTTAAGTCTGATCTTTATAAACCTCAGGTTTATGCAGACTTTCAGCTTGTAGATTACACATTGATCTCAAGTGCTCTGCCGTCAGCGGAAAGCTGGCGCTAAAAAAGGCTGTAGAAGTACATGCGGTTTAGTGTACTTTTGAGCATACAACAAACACATTCAAAAAAGGAGGGAATTTACAGTGAAATTAGAAATGGGTCACATTTTTATTAACGACATTCAGTTCGCGTCTGAGTCTAAAATCGAAGACGGCGTTCTCTATGTTGATGAAGAAGCTGTAAAGGCAATCGTTCTTGAGGACGAAAAAATCAAAGGCGTTAAGTTTGATATTGCAAAACCAGGTGAAAGCGTTCGTATCACTCCGGTTAAAGACGTTATTGAACCACGTGTTAAAGTTGAAGGAAGAGGGGGAATCTTCCCGGGCGTTATCGCAAAAGTTGACACTGTAGGAAGTGGTAAGACATATGCATTAAAGGGAATGGCTGTTGTAACAGCTGGTAAGATCGTTGGTTTCCAGGAAGGTATCATTGATATGTCAGGCCCGGGTGCAGAATACACTCCATTTTCAAAGCTGAACAACTTAGTTGTTGTCTGCGAACCGGTTGAAGGAATCAAACAGCATGAATATGAAAAAGCTGTTCGTCTTGCTGGATTCAGAGTAGCAGTTTACCTTGGAGAACTTGCTCGTGAACTTACACCAGATGAAACAAAAGTATATGAAACATACGGAATCATGGAAGGAAAAGAAAAATTCCCGAATCTTCCGAGAGTTGCATATGTACAGATGCTTCAGAGCCAGGGACTTCTTCATGACACATATGTATACGGCGTTGATGCAAAGAGAACACTCTCTACAATCATGAACCCGACAGAAGTTATGGACGGAGCTATCGTATCTGGTAACTGCGTATCCGCTTGTGATAAGAACCCGACATACGTTCATGAGAACAACCCGGTTATCCATGACCTGTTCGAAGAACACGGAAAAACGCTGAACTTTGTTTGCCAGATCCTTACAAACGAAAACGTATACCTTGCAGACAAGATGCGTTCTTCAGACTGGACAGCTAAGATGTGCCGTCTGTTAGACCTTGATGCAGTTATCGTATCACAGGAAGGATTCGGTAACCCGGATACTGACCTTATCATGAACTGCAAGAAGATCGAAGCTGAAGGCGTTAAGACTGTAATCATTACAGATGAATATGCCGGACGTGATGGAAAATCTCAGTCACTTGCAGATGCTGATCCGGCTGCAGATGCAGTTGTAACTGGTGGAAATGCTAACCAGGTAATTGTACTTCCTAAGATGGATAAAGTAATCGGAACAGAAGAATTCGTTACAATCATCGCTGGTGGTAATGAACATTCTCATCGTGAAGATGGAACAATCGAAGTTGAAATTCAGGCCATTACCGGTGCTACAAATGAAACCGGATTTGGATATCTGAGTGCACGTTAGGAATGGAGGACGAAAAGATAATGAGTAAAATTAAAGTTGTACATTATATCAATCAGTTCTTCGCTCAGATCGGTGGAGAAGAAAAAGCTGATTATCCTGCTGAACTTCGTGTAGGCGAAGTTGTCGGACCAGGTATGGCTCTGATGCAGCAGTTTAAAGATGAAGCAGAGATCGTAGCTACAATCGTATGTGGTGACTCTTACTTCAATGAAAACCTTGACAAAGCAAAAGCTGATATTCTTGAGATGGTTAAGAGCCAGAATCCTGATATCTTCATCGCTGGACCTGCTTTCAACGCTGGACGTTACGGTGTTGCTTGCGGAACTATCTGTGATGCAGTACAGGAAGAACTTGGAATCCCGGCAGTAACTGGTATGTATGTAGAAAACCCAGGTGCTGATATGTTCAAGAACAAAGTTTATACAGTATCTACAAAGAACAGCGCAGCTGGTATGAGAGATGCAGTTAAGAAACTTGCTCCTCTTGCTCTTAAGATCGCTAAAGGCGAAAAGATCGGTGCTTCTTGCCAGGAAGGTTATATGCCGAACGGAGTTCGTGTAAACTTCTTCGAAAAAGAACGTGGATCTAAGAGAGCTGTTAAGATGCTCCTTAAGAAACTGGCAGACAAGCCGTTCGAGACAGAGTATCCAATGCCATCATTCGACCGTGTTGATCCACAGCCGGCTATCAAAGACCTTAGCAAGGCTACAATCGCACTTTGCACTTCAGGTGGAATCGTTCCGAAAGGAAATCCGGACCACATCGAAAGTTCAAATGCTTCTCACTACGGAGAATATGACATCACAGGCGTTATGGATCTTACAGAAGAAACATACGAAACAGCTCATGGTGGATATGACCCGGTATACGCTAACGAAGATGCAGACCGTGTACTTCCTGTAGACGTTATGCGTGAATTCGAAAAAGAAGGCGTTATCGGAAAACTTCACAACAAATTCTATACAACAGTTGGTAACGGTACAGCCGTAGCTTCTGCAAAAGCTTTCGCTGAGGAATATGCTCAGAAACTTATAGCAGACGGTGTTGACGCAGTTATCATGACCTCTACTTGAGGTACCTGTACACGTTGCGGTGCAACAATGGTAAAAGCAATTGAAGCAGCTGGACTCCCGGTAGTTCATATGTGTACAGTAACTCCGATTTCCATGACAGTTGGTGCGAACAGAATCGTTCCTACGATTGCTATTCCTCATCCACTTGGAAATCCGGCTCTTGAAAAAGATGAAGAGTATGCTCTTCGTAAGGGCCTTGTTGAAAAAGCTCTGAAAGCTCTTACAACAGAAGTAGACGGACAGACAATCTTTGACAACTAAATCATAGTTAGAAGGTCATGTAATTTTATTAAAAAAGGAGAGAACGTTATGAGCAAAGTTTATGACGTGATCGTCCTGGGTGCGGGACCTGCAGGCTTAGCTGCAGGTCTGTACGCAGGAAGAAGCCGTCTTTCAACACTGGTTATTGAGAAAGGTAAAGATGGCGGACAGATCGCAATCACAGATGACATCGAAAATTATCCTGGACAGATCGTAGAAGGGGAAAGCGGTCCTTCTCTTATCGCAAGAATGACACAGCAGTGTGAAAAATTCGGCGTTGAGAGAGCATCAGATGTAATTAACGAAGTACACCTGGACGGCGATATCAAAGTACTGAAGAGTGCGAAGGCTGAATATCAGTCAAAGACGGTTATCATCGCAACCGGAGCTTTTGCAAGACCGATCGGATGCAAAGGCGAAAAAGAATTCATGGGTAAGGGCGTTTCTTACTGCGCTACCTGTGATGCAAACTTCTTTGAAGATTTTGAAGTATACGTAGTAGGTGGAGGAGACTCTGCTGTAGAAGAAGCTATGTACCTTACAAAATTTGCAAGAAAAGTTACCATTATTCACAGACGTGATGAGCTTCGTGCAGCAAAATCCATCCAGGAAAAAGCTTTCAAGAACGAAAAACTTCACTTTATGTGGGATACGGTTGTAGAAGAAGTTGGCGGTGACGGAATCCTTTCTGAGATGACTGTTAAGAATGTTAAAACAGGTGAACTCACTAAGATCGTAGCTGATGAAGATGACGGAATGTTTGGTGTATTCGGATTTATCGGAACACTTCCAAACTCAAAGATCTATGAAGGAACAGGTCTTGAGATGGATGAAAGAGGATATATTCCGACAGATGCAGATATGCACACTAATATCCCAGGCGTATTCGCAGCAGGCGATATCCGCGTTAAGAGCTTAAGACAGGTTGTTACAGCTGCAGCTGATGGAGCAATCGCAGCTACACAGGCAGAAAAGTATATTAACGAGTTAAAATAATAAACACTTTTTAATAGAGTGAGGAGGACATTTGACATGTTAGAAGTAGATAAGAAAACATTTGAAGACGAAGTCTTAAAAGCAGAAGGTTATGTATTCGTAGATTTCTTTGGTGATGGATGCGTTCCATGCCAGGCTCTGATGCCGTTCGTACATGAAATGGCAGACAAATACGGAGATAAGATCAAATTCACATCTCTGAATACAACAAAAGCTCGTCGTCTTGCTATCGGACAGAAGATCCTTGGTCTTCCGGTTATGGCTATTTACAAAGATGGCGAAAAAGTAGAAGAAGTAGTAAAAGATGATGCTACACAGGAAAGCATCGAAGCAATGATTAAGAAATATATCTAATCATTAAACCAATTTAATTCGGTGAGCCGCGCACAGGCGGCAAAGAGCTGTCTGTGTGCTCACAATATATAATCGCGTAAAGCGTGTAAAACTATTAACAAAACAAAATTTTAAAAGAAAGGAAGGAGGAAAAGACATCATGGCAATTTTAAAAGATAAAAAAGTTGTTATTATCGGTGACCGTGACGGTGTACCGGGACCAGCAATCGCAGAATGCGTAAAGACAGCTGGCGGAGATGTAGTTTTTTCTTCAACAGAATGTTTCGTCTGAACTAGCGCAGGCGCAATGGATCTGGAGAATCAGAAAAGGGTAAAAGAATTTGCTGAGGAGTACGGCCCGGAAAACGTAGTCGTAATCGTAGGCGCAGCTGAAGGAGAAGCAGCAGGACTTGCTGCAGAAACCGTTACAGCAGGAGACCCGACATTCGCAGGTCCGTTGACAGGGGTCCAGCTTGGACTCACGACATATCACGTATGTGAACCAGAGTTAAAAGAAGAATTTGACCCGGCTGTTTACGATGAACAGGTAGGCATGATGGAAATGGTCCTTGATGTTGATGATATCGTAGACGAAATGTCAGCAATCCGCGACGAATATTGCAAATACCTCTAAGATAAAGAGGGGTATACCTTCAAAGCGGAATATCTGAGATAGAGGTACAGGCGGCAGGATTCTTCCTGTCGCCTGTTTTATTGCCAGGCATATCGGGAACATGCTGGTATTGCATTAGTGAGTTGCCTAGCAGATCAGAAGTGTGCCAGTGATACACTTCTGATGAAAAGCTTGTTTAGCGCATTCTGCCAAAATTCTTTTAAATCAGGCAGGTAGATTATACGCGCATATCACGGAGAAATGAATGATGGTGACATTCGTAAAAAGAGAATGTCAGGAAAGGTGGAAACCAGCGATGAACAGTGTAATTAAAGGAGCAGGATATGTACTCGTACATACCCCGGAAATGGTAGTTTACAACGGAACAACACAGACAACAGAAAGAGTTGTTAATCCGGAATCAGAATATTTAAAAGAACTTAGAGATCATCTTCGGTCATATGATACATGTGTAAATTATTGGCCGAATCAGGTATATATCGGAAATGCAACACCGGACGACCTTGCCCAGGTTGAATTTCCTTACTACGATAAAGTAAAAGAAGGTGCAGAGCGTTACGGAAAATACGGTGAAATCATGCCGGAAGACGAATTCCTTCTTTTAGCTCAGGCATGCGACATGTTCGAAGTTGTTATGCTTGAAAAAGGATTTGTAGCAGCTACAAAAGAAAAATTTGCAGCAGATCCGATCATCACAGATGATATCGTAGAAAAAGTAATCGAGGGATTTGAAATCTCAGAAATCGAACACTTTGTAAATGAAGAGCATGCTGAAGGTCTGTATCATGAAAACAAACTGGTAGGCTGTGTAAAGAGAGCGCATGACATTGATGCAAACCTTTCAGCTCATGTTATGCATGAAAACATTATGAGTAAGGCATCCAGCGTGCTCGCCCTCCTCTATGGTGTAAGAAACGCAGGAATCGAAAAGACAGACGTTGAGTATGTCATCGACTGTGCAGAAGAGGCTTGTGGTGATATGAACCAGCGTGGTGGTGGTAACTTTGCGAAAGCAGCAGCTGAAGTTGCAGGACTTTTGAACGCAACAGGTTCTGACTCCCGTGGATTCTGTGCCGGACCATCTCACGCACTGATCGAAGCAGCAGCTCTCGTAAAATCAGGCGCATACAAATGTGTAGCTGTAACAGCTGGTGGTTGTACAGCAAAACTTGGTATGAACGGTAAAGACCATGTAAAGAAAGGTCTTCCGATCCTGGAAGACTGCCTTGGCGGATTCTGTGTAATCATCGCAGAAAACGATGGTGTAAACCCGGAAATCAACCTGGATATCCTTGGACGCCATACAGTAGGAACAGGAAGTGCTCCGCAGAACGTAATCGGAAGCCTTGTAGCTGATCCACTGGAAAGAGCAGGACTTAAGATCACAGATATCGATAAATTCTCTCCGGAAATGCAGAACCCGGATATCACAAAACCGGCAGGAGCCGGAGATGTACCGCTTGCTAACTACAAGATGATCGCAGCTCTCGCAGTTAAGAGAGGCGAACTTGACAGAAAAGAACTTGCAAGCTTCGCAGGAGAACACGGACTGACAGGATGGGCTCCGACTCAGGGACATATTCCTTCAGGTGTACCGTACATCGGATTTGCAAGAGAAGATATCCTTGCTGGAAAGATCAATAAAGTCATGATCATCGGAAAAGGAAGTCTGTTCCTTGGACGTATGACCAACCTCTTCGATGGTGTATCTTTCGTAATCCAGGCAAATACCGGTGCAGAAGATAACAGTGGTGTATCAGAAGAAGAAGTAAAAGGACTGATTGCAAAAGCAATGAAAGATTTTGCAGCATCACTCATGGCAACAGAAGAATAAGAAAGGTGGACAAACAAAATGGCAAATAGTATTGAAAGAATGATTGCCGACACCTTTATGGAGATGGCGCAGGGACTGGAGACAGGAAGCTTCGGAAAGCGCCCGAAAGTTGCACTGACCGGAATGGGAAGCGAACATGGAGAAGAAAACTCTATGGCAGCGGCAATTGAAGCGGCAAAAGACGGAATTGATGTATATTATATCGGAACATTAGAAGCAGAAGGCGTTACAACTGTTAAAGTGGCTAACGATGAAGAAGGTCATGATAAGATGGAAGAAATGCTGAAGAATGGAGAAGTAGATGCAGCAGTAACCATGCACTTCCCATTCCCGATCGGTGTATCTACAGTAGGACGCTGTGTAACACCGGCAACTGCAAAAGAAATGTTCATCGCTAATACAACAGGAACATCCAGCACAGACCGTATTGAAGGAATGATCAAAAATGCGATCTACGGAATCATCGCTGCAAAAGCTTGTGGCAAGAAGAATCCGACCGTTGGTATCCTGAATGTAGACGGTGCACGTCAGACAGAGAAAGCTCTGAAGAAACTGCAGGAGAACGGGTATCCGATCGAATTTGCAGAATCAGGAAGAGCAGATGGCGGATGCGTTATGAGAGGAAATGACGTCCTTCAGGCATCCCCAGATATCATGGTAACAGATTCCCTTACCGGAAATATCATGGTGAAGATGCTTTCTTCTTTCACAACAGGTGGAAGCTTTGAAGCAACAGGATTCGGATACGGACCTGGAATCGGAGAAGGATATGAACAGCTTGTTATGATCGTATCCAGAGCATCCGGAGCACCGGTTATCGCAAATGCGATCCGTTACGCAGCACAGCTGGTAAGAGGAAAAGTATTTGAAGTAGCGAAAGAAGAATTTGCAGCTGTTAAGAAAGCTGGATTAAAAGAAATCCTTGATGAGCACAAAGCTTCTCAGAAACCGGCAGCGGCTGAAGAAGAAGTAAAAGAGCCACCGAAGGAAATCGTTACAGCACAGATTCCAGGTATTGAAGTAATGGATCTGGAAGACGCAGTCAAAGTACTGTGGAAACTCGGCATTTACGCAGAAAGCGGAATGGGATGCACCGGACCAATCATCCGTGTATCAGACGCAAACCTTGCAAAAGCTGAGGAAGAACTGAAAAAGAGCGGATATATTAACTAATAAAATCTGCCTTTTTATAAACACTCTCACTCTAATTCAGGAAGATGGGCTTTCCGGTCATAAGACCGGGAAGCCTTTTTCCTTGCGAAAAACTGTTTTTGCAGAAAGATTATACATTATTTGTCACAGATACTGTGAACGGTAATGATTGTACTGTTTTGTGTACGAAAAATTTTTGGTTGATTTTTAGAATAGGAAATAGTATCATGACAGTTATAAATCCGAAAAAGTGAGAGGGAGAAAGTCATGGATACGCAATTATTACTGAAAACGGCGATGCTTGCCGGTGAAATAATGCTGCGAAGCGGAGCGGAAACGTATCGTGTGGAAGATACCATGCATCATATACTGAAGACGGCGGATCACATCGAGATGGCAGAAGTTCTGGTGATCATGACCGGAATTTCCGCGACGATCAAACTGGAGAACGAAAAGGCAGTTACTGTTACAAAGAGAGTAGAAGAACGGGATACCAATCTAAAGCTCGTCGTAGATGTTAATGAGATTTCCAGGCAGTATTGTGGAGATGATCTGACACTAGAGCAGGCATATGAGAAGCTTTCGACGTTAAAACAGTTCGAGTTCAGCCGCAAGACAACCAACCTGGCAATGATGGGGGTTGGTGTGGGATTTACAATTTTTTTTGGTGGATCCATTGCAGATACCGGGGCAGCCATCGTTGTAGGACTTTTTCTTGTTGCCTTTGTATCAGCGGGACAGGATCTGAAATTTCACCCATTTATTCAGGATATTTTCGCAGGATTTGGTGTTGCATTTGCCTGCTGCCTTCTAAAAGAAGGTCTGGGTGATCAGATGAATATGGATACTGTTATGATAGGAAGTTTCATGCCTCTTGTACCGGGAATGGCAATCACCAATGCTGTCAGGGATACCTTGCGGGGGGATTATCTTTCCGGTGGTGCAAGAGTGATGGAAGCTTTCTTAAAAGCACTTGGGATTGCAATTGGAATTGGTATTGGGCTGGCGCTTTGCGCAAAGATTTTTTAGCAGGAAGGAGAGCAAAAAATGAACAGTACTGTTTTTGAAATGATCATCCGGGTATTTGGAGCGTTTTTATCTATTTACAGTTTTGCGGTTCTCCTTCAGGTTCCGCGCCGCTTTGTTCTTCAGGCTGGTATTGTAGGAGCAATTGGTGGATTTGTTTATCTGCTTGCAATACATATTGGCAGGGGAGATGTGATGGCATCTTTATATTCAGCAGTTGCAGCTGCGGTTGTTTCGCATATTTTTGCGAGAGTTTATAAGACACCGGTTACGTTGTTTCTGATTGCCGGGGTTCTTCCGACTGTTCCCGGAAACGGGATGTACCAGACGGTACATTATCTGATCGACGGGAACGAGGCGATGTCCGAATTTTATCTGATCCAGACATTGGAGATCGCAGGCGTGATCTCTCTTGCAATTTTTGTCGTGGATACCTTTTTCCAGGCTTTTCAGAAGAGTGAGTGGAAGCAGAATTCCATGAAGTATGTCCGAAAGATCGTTCCTGGAGCTGAGGAACCGCAAAATACAGAAAAACGGGAAAAATAGTGGCTTCGGAATGCTTGAAGTAAAAAAGGGAATGTGTTAGTATTATAAAGATGAACATATATTTGAATGTCATAGAGAACTGTGAATAGTTTATTTTCACAGTGAAAATAAAACAGAAGTTAAAGAGAGGAACACTAAAATGAAAAAAGTCAGAACAAGATTTGCACCGAGTCCGACAGGTAGAATGCATGTCGGTAATTTGCGTACTGCATTATATGCATACCTGATCGCAAAACATGAAGGCGGAGATTTTATGCTCCGTATTGAAGATACAGATCAGGAAAGATATGTAGAAGGTGCATTGGATATTATTTACAGAACACTGGAGAAGACAGGCCTTGTTCATGATGAAGGCCCAGATAAAGATGGCGGTGTCGGACCATACGTTCAGAGTGAAAGACAGGCTTCAGGAATTTACATGAAGTATGCTAAGCAGTTAATTGAACAGGGAGATGCATACTACTGTTTCTGTGATAAAGAACGTCTGGAATCTTTGAAGACTTCTGTATCAGAGGATGGAACACAGATTGTGAATTATGACAAGCATTGTCTGCATCTGAGTAAAGAAGAGATAGAAGCAAACCTTGCAGCCGGAAAGCCATATGTTGTCCGTATCAATATGCCGACAGAGGGAACCACAACTTTCCATGATGAAATTTATGGAGATATTACCGTTCCGAATGCGGAACTGGATGATATGATCCTGATCAAATCAGACGGATATCCGACCTATAATTTTGCGAATGTTATTGATGATCATTTGATGAATATTACACACGTTGTCCGAGGAAATGAATATCTTTCTTCAGCACCGAAGTATAACCGTCTTTACGAAGCATTTGGATGGGAAGTACCGGTCTATGTACATTGCCCGCTGATTACAGATGAGAACCACAAAAAGCTCAGCAAGAGATGTGGACATTCTTCTTACGAAGATCTTCTGGATCAGGGATTTGTAAGTGAAGCAATTGTAAATTATGTGGCACTTCTTGGATGGTGTCCGCAGGATAACAGAGAGATCTTCTCACTGCCGGAACTTGTTGAAGCATTTGACTATCATCATATGAGCAAATCACCGGCTGTATTTGATATCAATAAGCTGAAGTGGATGAACGGGGAATATCTGAAGGCTATGGATTTTGATAAATTCTATGAACTTGCAGAGCCGTATATCAAGAAAGTGATCACAAAGGATTATGATCTGAAAAAGATTGCGTCTCTGATCAAGAGCCGTATCGAAATCCTTCCTGATATCAAAGACCAGATTGATTTCTTTGAAGCTGTTCCGGAATATGATACTGCAATGTATTGCCATAAGAAGATGAAGACTAACGAAGAGACTTCTCTGGAAGTATTAAAAGAAATTCTTCCAAGACTGGAAGCATGGGATGATTACAGTAATGACGCATTGTTCGGACTGCTGAAGGGATTTGCAGAAGAAAAAGGTTATAAGAACGGATATGTGATGTGGCCGGTAAGAACTGCAGTTTCAGGAAAGCAGAATACTCCGGGTGGAGCGACTGAGATCATGGAAGTTCTTGGTAAGGCAGAATCTGTAGAAAGAATCAAGAATGCAATAGAATTATTAAGCAGATAATATACAGATATAAAAGTATGCATGGGGGACGGATTTCTTTTTTCGCGTAATGCGGAAGAGAAATCCGTTCTGTTGTATTACATATGAGAAGGGGAGTTCATGAAACTAAACAGAGGACAGGATGAAGCGATAAAGCACGGGAATGGACCGTGTATGGTGCTGGCACCTCCGGGTTCGGGAAAGACGCTTATTGTCACAGAACGTACCCGTTATCTGATAGAGGAGAGCGGAGTACGCCCGGATCAGATTCTTGTAATTACTTTTACAAGATATGCAGCACGTGAAATGAAAGAACGTTTTGAAAGGCTGACTGCCGGAAAAAATTATCCGGTAACGTTTGGAACCTTTCACAGTATTTTTTATGGGATTCTAAAATGTGCCTATGGGATTGGTGCGAATAATCTGATGTCTGAAAAAGAGTCCTCTGTACTTTTACAGGAGGTATTAGACCAGACCGATATCGAATCAACACCTGAGGTAGAAGATGAAGAGGAACTGGTGAGAGAACTTCTGCGGGAAGTCGGCATGGTAAAGAACGGACTTTGTCATCTGAAAGATTTTCACAGTAAGTATCTTACACAAGATGAGTTTGCAGAAGTGTTCCGCAGCTATGAGCATCAGAAAAAAGAACTGAAAAAATTTGATTTTGATGATATGTTGGTACAGTGTTATGCACTTTTCCGGAAAAAGCCGGAGATTCTGCAAGGATGGCAGAAGCGTTTCCAGTATATCCTGATCGATGAATTCCAGGATATCAACCGTGTGCAATATGAAGTGATCCGGATGCTTGCAGCACCGAGGTACAATTTGTTTGTAGTCGGGGATGATGATCAGTCCATTTATGGATTTCGTGGAGCAAAGCCGGAGCTGATGCTTTATATGAAGCAGGAATTCCCGTCACTTCGGACCATTTCGCTGACGGTGAATTATCGTTCTACCGAATTTATTACCGGAGCAGCGGCAAGAGTGATTTTGCATAATGATACCCGTTTTTACAAGCGTGTACAGTCATTTCGGGGAAGAGGACAGAATGTTCATGTGCAGGAAGTCCTGGATGAACAGGAAGAGGCGCAGTATGTAACAGAAGAGATCCAGAAAAAACTGGACCAGGGAATAAAGCCGGGAGAAATTGCTGTACTTTTCCGGGCAGCAGTCCAGGCGCGAATGATTTCGGAAATATTAAGCGAACACCGTATCCCGTTTGAAATGCGAGATTATGTGACCAATTTTTACAGGCATTTTATTGTAAAAGATATGATGGCATATCTGCAGTTGGCAGCAGGAAAGCGGGACAGGTCGCTTTTCCTGACAATCTGTAACCGACCACTCAGGTATCTGGCACGGAACAGTATGGAGAACCGGCAGGTAAATTTTGAGGATCTGCGTAAATTTTATTGCGATAAGGACTGGATGCTGGATATTATTGACCAGTTTGATGTGGATGTCCGCATGATGAAGAATATGGCACCTTATGCGGCAATCCAGTATATCCGAAAAAAGATCGGATATGATGATTTCCTGAAAGAATATGCCGAAAAACATCAGATTTCGTGGAAGCAGCTGATGGATGTGATGGCAGAGCTTGAGGAGAGGAGTAAAAACTTCAAATCCTATGATGAATGGGAAATCCATATTGCAAAATATACGCAGGAGCTGGAAGAACAGCAGGCAAAGGCAAGGAAGATCAAAGGAGAGCGGGAGAATAAGGTACAGCTGATGACGATCCATTCAGCGAAAGGACTGGAATTTGAGGATGTATTTGTGATCCATGCCAATGAGGGTGAGATTCCGCATCAGAAGGCAGAAAAGAAAGACGAGATTGAAGAAGAGAGAAGACTTTTTTATGTAGCATTAACCCGTGCGAAGAATAATCTCTGTATTTCCTATATTACACAAAAAAACGGGAACAGTATCAAACCGTCCCGTTTTGTGGAAGAGCTTTTAGGTCAGAGAATAAAATAATTATTCTTCAATATCAAAGCCTTCAAATTCCTGTGTATCAAGCCATTCATCAAACTTATCCGCAGCGCGGTCATACTCATCATCATCTTCGATATTCTGAAGATCATGATCGGAGCCGCCTGTGGTATCACGGATAAAACGATAGATCCATACGTCTCCGTCCTCATTTCCACCGTCTTCATCAAGCGGAAGAAGTGCAATGTATTCGGTAGAATCCATATTAAAAGTTGTGATAATGGCGCATTCGATTTCCACATCGTCATCAAGTGTCAGTGTGACAACATCGGATTCAAGCAGATTATGTTCCTTTTCCATTGTTCAGTTCTCCTTTCAATCTGATACTATCACTCTAACAGAGTATGGGGATATTTGCAAGGGGAAAAGTATTGACATTAGCGGTAAAAAAGATACAATAAAAGAAAGGTTTCAGGGAGGTTTATCTATATGAAGAAAAAGATTTTTTCTATTTTTCTTGTGATGGTTCTCTGTATTGGCATGACTGCAGGCTGTAAGAAGAATGTTGGGACAAGCCAGGACAATGCAATAGCAGAAGAGGACGATGACAGCAAGGAAGAGGCAAAAAGCTATCGTTTTGGATTTAGTTGTATTACCATGGAAAATCCATACTATATTACACTTGAGCAGGCACTGAGAGAAGCAGTCGAAGCACAGGGAAGTACGCTGGTGACAAAAGATCCGGCACTGAATGTAGACACCCAGATCGAGCAGATCCATCAGATGATCAAAGACGGACTGGATGCCATTTTTCTGTGTCCGGTATCAAGAGATGCGATCACACCTGCTCTGGAAGAGCTTAAGGAAGCCGATGTTAAGATCATCAATATTGATACGGAAGTTAAGGATACGGATTATATTGAAGCTTTTATTGGGTCGGATAATAAAGCTGCCGGACAGCTTTGTGGAGAAGATCTGATACAGCAGAGTCCGGATGGTGGAAAGATTGTAATTCTTGAAGGTCTTACACAGAATTCTATTGTAGAGAGAATTACAGGCTTTGAGGAAGCAATTGCCGGAAAGGGATTTGAGATTGTAGGAAGAGCAGATGTCAGTGGAGATTTGAACGAGGCAAGAGAAGCAGCTAACAAGATTTTTGCAGAGAATAAGGATGTTACGGCAGTAATGTGCGGGAACGACCAGATTGCGCTTGGGGCACTGGTTGCAGCAAGAACAGCCGGTCTTACTGATGTAAAGATTTACGGGGTAGATGGTTCTCCAGATCTGAAAAAAGAACTTCAGAAGACGGATTCCCTGATTCGCGGAACAAGTGCGCAATCACCGATCAAACTCGGAAAAGAATCGGCCAAAATCGGTTTTGCTATTTTAAACGGGGATGATTATGAAAAGACAACGTATCTGGATGTATTTTTTATTGATGCCTCGAATGTAGATATGTATGGAGTTGACGGATGGCAGTAACAGGGGGAACAGTGGATATGAAGACAGCAGTGGGATTTCCGTTTCCACAGGGATGTACTGTGGAAGGACAGACAGCGAATTTTTCGGTAGCAGTTCCGGAAGGACAGACATGTGAACTGATCATTTATAAAAAAGGTGCCAGGGCTTCAGCATTTTCACAGGAGATGCCATACTCTGATGTGGCAGGAAATCTGCACTTTCTCTCCGTGGTGCTGGAACAACCGGAAGATTATGAATATTGTTATAAAATCGGTGGAAAGATAGTTCCGGATCCATATGGAAAAGCATTTTCAGGCAGAGAACACTGGTCTGTGTCAAAGGGAAAGGAAAAGAGAACACTGCGTACCCGGATCGTAACAGATACATTTGACTGGGGAAAGTCGCAATTTCCACATCTGAAAAAGGAAGATGTGATCGCCTACAGTCTTCATGTCCGTGGATTTACAAAACACAGTTCGTCCGGAGTCGCACACAAAGGAACGTTTGACGGAGTTACGGAGAAACTGCCCTATTTTCAAAAATTGGGGATTAACCAGATCCATCTGATGCCGGTTTATGAATTTGATGAGAATCAGAGGCATGTGAATTACTGGGGATATGGAAAAGCATATTTCTTTGCACCAAAAGCATCATATGCAGCAGGAGATCCGGTGAATGAGATGAAGTCACTTGTTCGTCAGATGCATCTTGCAGGGATTGAAGTTATTCTTGAGATGCCTTTCACAGAGGGAACTACGTTTTCTCTGATTTTAGATTGCCTGCGTTACTGGGTGATGCAGTATCATGTGGATGGATTTATTGTGAATCCATATATCTGCAATCCGGATGAACTTGCAAAGGATCCTGTGCTTGCGAAAAGTAAGATCCTCAAAAAAGAAGACGGATTCCAGAATGTGATGCGCCGTTTCTTAAAGGGAGATGAGGGCATGATCCGGGATGTGATCTGCCAGCTGAAGAATCAGGATACACAGCTGTATAATTATATTGCAAGCCACAACGGATTTACGCTCTGCGATGTAGTTTCCTATGACGGAAAGCACAACGAAGCAAATGGTGAGAATAATCTGGATGGTCCGGATTACAATTACAGCTGGAACTGTGGGGCAGAAGGGAACAGCCGGAAAAAGGCGGTTAACGAGTTGCGGAAGAATCAGATATTTAATGCGTTCTTTTTACTTTTATTTGCACAGGGAATGCCGTGTATCCTTTCCGGGGATGAATTTATGAATACCCAGAAAGGGAATAATAATGCATACTGTCAGGATAATCTGATATCATGGCTTGACTGGAACCAGCTTTCCAGACAGGAAGAATTATATACATTTGTATGTCGACTGATTGCACTTCGCAAAGCCTGTATGAAGCAGATAGCGAAAAAATCAGAAGACACGATGGGCAGAAGCGGAATCCCTCAGATTTCCTATCATGGGGAGGATGCGTGGCAGATGCCGGCAGGGCGTGCAAGCAGACAGCTTGGTGTATTCTATCATGAAGAAAGTACAGAGAAGGACTTTTATATTGCATATAATATGCACTGGCTTTCGCATTCATTTGCACTTCCTTCCCTTCCAAAAGGAATGGAATGGGTGTGCATAGCAGGGACAAAAGAAGGAGTCCTGGATGAAAAAGAAGCAGTTCCGGTAAAAGATAAGAAGGTTCAGCTGGAGGAGCGAACGATCAAAGTTTTTGTTGGAAGGCAGGCTAAAGAATGAAAATCTGGAAACATTTTTGCACCATAACACATCACAAATATCTGGTTATGAAGAACTGCTTTAAGGTAGGACTTTACAGACAGGGACTTTTGCATGATATGTCGAAGTACTCTCCGGCGGAGTTCTGGGTTGGGTGCAGGTATTTCCAGGGAAACCGGAGTCCGAATAACGCAGAAAGAGAAGAAAAGGGCTATTCTTCGGCATGGCTGCACCATAAAGGGCGCAATAAACATCATTATGAATATTGGATTGACTATGGACTGGAAGGGGAACCAATGCTTACCGGGATGAAGATGCCCAAAAAGTATGTGGTCGAGATGTTAATGGACCGGATCGCAGCATCCAAGATTTATATGAAAGATAAATACACGGATACGTCACCGCTTGAATATTATCTTCACGGTATTGCAGGGGACTGGATGCATAAGGATACCAGGGCACTTCTGGAAGAACTTCTCTATATGCTCGCGGCAGACGGGGAAGAGAAAACTTTTGATTATATCCGGAATACCGTGTTGAAAACGAGAGATTATTAGAAAAAGAGGATAAAAACATGGCAGATTTACCAAAGGATCCAATGATCCTTCTGAGTGTGGTCAATACAAAATTACGGGATTTTTATGCAGATCTGGATACTCTTTGCCAGGAGATGCAGATTGAGAAAAAAGAACTGACAGAGAAACTGGCATCCATTGATTATGAATATGATGCAGAGCTGAACCAGTTTGTATAGAGAGGTTAATAACATATGAATAATATTGATTTTGATGCAATAGATCTTACCAAAGAAGCTCCGGTCACTGAGCCGGAGAGACAGTACTATTACATTGCCAAAGCGCGGAAGTATGTAAGCGAAAAAGCACAGGAGATCGGAAGAAATCTGACTTTTTGCGTGACGACTTTCGGTTGTCAGATGAACGCTCGTGACTCCGAAAAGCTGGTCGGTGTTCTGGAACTGATCGGATACAAGGAAGAGCCGGATGAAGAGAAAGCAGACTTCGTTATCTACAACACCTGTACTGTCCGTGAAAATGCGAATCTGCGTGTTTATGGACGTCTGGGACAGCTTGGTGCAAAGAAGAAAAAGAATCCGCATATGTTCATCGGACTCTGCGGATGTATGATGCAGGAACCGACTGTTGTAGAGAAGATCAAGAAGAGCTATCGGTTTGTTGACCTGATCTTTGGAACTCACAATATTTATAAATTTGCAGAACTGATCGTGACAAGATTTGAATCTGAGAGAATGGTGATCGATATCTGGAAGGATACCGATAAGATTGTGGAGGATCTTCCGAGCGAACGTAAATTTTCCTTCAAATCCGGTGTTAACATCATGTTCGGATGTAACAATTTCTGCAGCTACTGTATCGTACCGTATGTGCGTGGACGTGAGAGAAGCCGTAATCCCAAAGATATCATTCGCGAGATTGAAGGACTTGTGGCAGATGGTGTGGTAGAAGTTATGCTCCTTGGTCAGAATGTAAACTCTTATGGAAAGAATCTGGAAGAGCCGATGACATTTGCACAGCTTCTTCAGGAGATTGAGAAGATTGAAGGACTGGAGAGAATCCGCTTTATGACTTCCCATCCAAAGGATTTGTCAGATGAACTGATTGATGTAATGGCACATTCCAAGAAAATCTGCAAGCATCTGCATCTTCCGGTCCAGTCAGGAAGCAGCAGGATCCTGCAGAAGATGAACCGCCATTACACCAAGGAGCATTATCTTGAGGTGGTAAGAAAGATCCGCGAAGCAGTGCCGGATATTTCCCTTACAACGGATATTATCGTCGGATTCCCTGGGGAGACAGAGGAAGATTTCCAGGATACTCTGGATATTGTAAGACAGGTGCGTTATGACAGTGCCTTTACTTTTATCTATTCCAAGAGAACAGGAACCCCTGCGGCAGCAATGGAAGATCAAGTTCCTGACGACGTGGTAAAAGACCGTTTTGATCGCCTTTTAAAAGAGGTGCAGCAGATTTCAGCGGAAGTATGCTCTGTACATCAGGGAACCACACAGGATGTGCTGGTAGAAAGTGTCAACGATCATGATCCGTCATTGATGACAGGACGAATGAGTAACAACCTCCTGGTACATTTCCCGGGAGATGAAAGCATGATCGGTAAGATCGTGACAGTTTACTTAAAAGAGGCAAAAGGTTTCTATTATATGGGAGAACTCTGTAAATAAATCCAATGATTTGTGATAAAATCCAAAAGAAACGCTCATGCTATGTAAGAGATTTGCATAGTGAGGGCGTTTTTTATGGTGAAAAGAGTGAGTAAAAGGGTAAGTGAGATAGTCTTTCTGATAGCAGCAGGGGGAAGCATCTATTATCTGATCGAGATCTGGTTTCGTGGATTTTCTCATTGGACCATGTTTGTGCTTGGGGGAGTTACATTGACATTTTGTAGTTTTCAGGGCGAGGTAATGCACTGGTCTGAGCCGATGTGGATTCAGATTATCCGGGCAGTGCTTTTCCTGACATCCCTGGAATTTATGACGGGGATTATCTGTAATAAATGGCTGAAGATCGGGATCTGGGATTACCGGGATCAGCCGTTCCAGCTGTGTGGCCAGATCTGCCTGCCATTTATGGTGATGTTTTCAGGACTTTTATGCCTTGCGATCGTGCTTGGAGGAGTGGTGCTCTGGGGCGTATATGGGGAGGAAAAGCCGGAGTTTCATGTGTTGTAAAATGGACTTAAGCATTTTTTTATATGTGAAAAATGACGAAATTAAGATGAAAAGAGTCATGGGAAACCAAACTCTTTTCATCTTTTTTGTGTATGGTTACAAAAATGAGTATAAATGCATTTTGTTAAATGTAAAATGTTGACAATTTTGGGAAAATTCAGTAAGATACAAGAAAGGTTCAAGATAAAAACAAGTGAATATAATCATGGAAAAAGGAGGGCAGCAGGAAAAATCGGGGAAAATATAAACTGTTTTTTATTGAATGAGAAGTATATGTTATTTGGAGGAAAAATAAAAATGAATCAATATGATGAAGCCTTAAAAAAGGAGACCGCGTTTTTAGGTCAGCCTAGGGGGGTGGGGACTCTCAGTTTTGTACAGCTTTGTTCATCTTTTTCAAGCTACGCAATGAATGCCGTAATGATCTATTACCTGTATGCAAATGCACCTGCAGGTCTTGGATTCGATAAAGCGGATGCAGCACAGTTGATTTCTTTATACGCAACTGTAGTCGGGATGACAACCATCATCGGAAGCTATGTCTGCGATCGTATCCTTGGATGTCGTAGGTCACTGCTTGTAGCCAGAGTTACCGGATTTATCGGTTATACTTTACTTGCATTTCCACTTGGGGTAGTAGGATATGCAGCAGCTATGGGATGTATGGTATTCAGTTCACTCTTCGCAGGAAGATGTATCGAAACTCTGATCGGTAAATTCTACGATGAGAACGACGGAAGACGTGATAGTGCCTTCACAATTTCTTACGTTATTTCCAACATCGGTGCAGCAGCACCGGCCCTTGCAGGTGTGATCGCAGCGAAAAGCGGATACCACGCAGCATTTGCATTATCAGCAGTTCTCTCATTCTTAGGTACTGTTGCTTATATTGCTACCTATAAGAAATTCTTCGGAAATATCGGTCTGGAACCGGATGATCCGCTTCCGGCAGATAAGAAACGTTCTTTCGTTGTAAAAATGCTTATTGTTGTTGCTATTGTAGGAACAGCTTTAGCAGTTTCATTTGCAACAGGAAAGCTGAAAATATCTTCTTTTGCAAACGTAGTAAGTACTATTTCTATCTTTATCCCGCTTGCTTATCTTGTCTTCATCTACTCAAGCAAGAAGACAGAAAAGCATGAGAAAAAGAAAGTACTTTGCCTGCTTCCGCCATTTATCTGTAACGCCGTTACACTTTTGATCTGGACACAGACAATTTCAATCCTTGCTATCTTCTATGAAGAAAAAGTAAACCGTGTGATCTTCGGAGTAGAAATTCCGGCAGCTTCCTTCCAGACAATCCCGGCAATTTTTGCCGTTTGCTTCGGTAGTATTCTTACTATGCTTTGGACAAAACTTGGCAAGAAACAGCCGTTCGGAACAACAAAGATGGGATTCGGAACGATTTTATGGGGACTTGGCGCAATGATCATTGCACTCCTTTATGTCATCTACCCAGGCGATGCAAAAGTAAATGCATGGTGGATCGTGTTGTTCTATGCAGTACTGATGGTTGCTGAAGGATTTACATGCCCGATCGGTTACTCCATTACAGCAGTAGCAGCACCAAAAGCCTTTGTAACACAGATGATGACAGTATGGTCAATGTCTCAGTCAGTAGGAGCTGCTCTTAACATGATCCTCGTTAACTTCTATAAAGAAGGAAGCGAAGTGCCGTTCTTCATCGGAATCGGTGCAGTTGTAGCTATCCTTGGTGCAGTCGTACTCGCTTTCAGCAAGAAGCTTGCAGAAGGAATGGGAATGGAAAGAGAAGCGTAGGAAATTTCTCAAGAATAAATCAAATAAATGTCCTCTTAAAGAAGAAGTAATAAAAAGTATCAAAAAAAGATCCTTGTCAGGCAGAGAAGTCAGGCAAGGACTTTTTAATTCTATAACATTTTGCAATATCTTGTAATAAAGGAGGAAAGTAAGGTGGACAGATTTAAAAAAATGCTGCGATTATTACAATATAAACTATAAATCCCTATGTACTTATATGCAGAAAAATAAAATATCAAAAGAGGAGGCGCTCAGCCATTATTATCAGTATTATAAATATAATCGTTTTACATATAACCATGTGACTTATGACAGTTTCGCCGCATGCTGCATGGCATATGAGATTAAACCGATCTGCGTCCGGCGATATGCAAAAAGAAAGCATTTTCTGCTGCGGCATGCGCTTTCCAGCTATTTGAATTATCATAATAAAAGAAAAATATATTTCTGCGGACAGGAATATATTACATTTACATCATGTTGCAGAGCATTTGGATGCAATGCATCTTATGTGTCGGCATACGCAAAACGGCACGGAATATCCAGAGAAGAAGCTTTGAAATTTTATATCAATCGTATTGAAAAGCAGGAAGGACAAAAAATAGATTCCAGAACATTTGTATTCCGGGATAGTTTTTATCATGATTTGAGTGACTGCTGCCGCAATCTTGGTATAAATGTCAGCAGCGTTTATGGTTACATGTGGAGAACAAAAAAGAGTAGGGTAGAGGCGGTTGAATATTATTATACAAAAAATGCAGAGGAAAGTATCTCGGTAAGCAGTGTGAGAGATAAAGCGAGAAAGAAAGGGATGTCTTTACAGGAAGCGGCAAAATATTATATTGAGAGAAATAGTTATGACTGATGAGTATGCAGTATAAGCGGATGGTAGAATTTGTGAGAAATGTGTTGCTGTTTATTGCAATTGTGATAAAATTAGGATAAAATAAAGATAGTAAAAAGTGAAAGGAGAGATTGAAATGATACAAATTCGCCCAGTTTCTGATCTCAGAAATAAATTTCCTGAAATTGAGACTCTTGTTAATAGTGGAAATCCTGTGTATTTAACTAAAAATGGATATGGAGCTATGGTTGTTTTAAGTTTAGAAGAGTATGCAAGCCTCACTGATAATATCGAAATGAAGCTTGATGAAGCTGACAGGCAGGCTGCGGGAACCGATGAAAGACTTTCTCACGAAAGCGTGTTCAAAAATGCAAGGAGTGCAATACATGGAAAATAAATCTTATCAGCTTCGCTACTTGCCAATATTTGAAACTGATTTGCTAAGTACGGTAAATTACATTACAAATGTCTTGAAAAATGAAGATGCGGCACATCGGTTGGTTGATGATATTGAAAGTGCCATATTGAAAAGGCTGGAAAATCCTCTTGCGTTTGAACCTTATCGTTCTGCAAAAAGGAGAGAGTATCCATATTATCGGATTTATGTGAGGAATTATGTGGTATATTATGTGGTTATCGGGAATGTTATGGAAGTAAGGCGACTGATATATAGTGCGAGAAATACAGATCGTCATTTATAGCAGAATGATAAAAATGTAATTGCAAAATAGCGATAATTTATTTTAGAAAAATAGTAGTAGGAAACAATACAGAACTCCTCTATATGAGAATAAAGTTGTTCTCATATAGAGGAGTTCTGTATTCTCAATTAAATATTTGAAAGTAAGTATGTGAAAAAATTAAAAACTTGCTGAATAAGCAAAAAGTTGCGGGTACAGAACTGTATAATCGAAAACAAAGGAAATGATTTTAACTTTAGTAAAAATGAGAATCATATGAGGAATGAGAAGATGGAAAGAATTATCAATATTGAAAATTCAGTAATCAAACATTGTGAGATTAACAGGGCTTTACAATATAATGGATATCCTAAAGCGATACGTGCTAAAACAGCAGAGGAAGGTCTAGCTATGATTGAAGAAGCTATTGATAAAAAAACACCCTATGAATTACATATTGTAGATATGCATTTTGCTGTAAATGGAATTGATGATTGGAAAGCAGGAGAGTATGTTATAAGTGAGCTAAAACGTAGGAATATTAAGATTCCAATCATTGTATGTTCGTCGGTCCGATATAATTATTCGAATTCTTTTAAATATCCAAATGTAATAGACTGTGTATTTTACAACGAAAACAGGGATTTAAATTGGGACTTTAAAGAAGCTTTGAAAAAAATATAATTTAGGCAGAAAAAGTTGAAATTAAAAATTAAAACTGCAAAATCAGACAAATATTGTCCAATTATATTTACAATTTGGATTGTAAATAAAAATAAGGATTTCAAACGAGGTGAATATTATATGAAATCGGTTGTATTTTTAGATGTTGATGGAGTCCTGAATACGCGAACAACGGTTAAGCGTACACCATATGGTTACACAGGCATTGACGATGCAAGAGTAAAAATTCTTGCAAATGCATTTAAAAGATACGGATATGATGAAATTATACTTTCGTCTGATTGGAAAGAACTGGACGAGAAGCATATGGACTATTTGTATCTTGTCTCAAAGCTTGGACAATGTGGATTGAAAATTTCTGGGCATACTCCGGGCAGCAGTCGAAAAAGAGGAAAAGGAATTAATGAATATCTTAATCTACATCCTGAAATAGAGGAGTTCGTGATTCTGGATGACGTAACTTTTGACTTTGGAAAATATGAAAAGTTATGGGAACGACTGCTGATTACTAATGGGATAGAAAATGTCAGATTTGCATCTCGGACACCTGCAGTGGAAGCAATACTTTTCTTGGATTCTATTAAAAATTTTAATATAAACTAGAGTTGGGAGAGCGTTTTTGCAATAAATTGCGGATACAAAAGTGTATAATTAAAAATGAACTAAAAAATATGAAGTTGGAGGAATAAGAGAATGAAGAAGAAAGGGATTGTGATAGGAATAACAGTATGCATCATATTTTTAGGCATTGTAGGAGTTTTATTATATCAGGAAAATGTAAAGCAAAAAAACATAGAAACACAGATTACCCGACTAACAGGTAAGCAAAAAGAATTTTCAACTCAAACAAATAGAGATGAAAAAAAGAAACTTTTAGAAGAGATATTGAATGAGCGGACTGATTATGATAAGTCACAGAAAAAGTATGAAAAAGTGTCAAAAAAGTATAGTGTAATTATATCTGATATGCGAACAGATTTTATTTCTGAATATGATCAGATTTTAAAAGAGAATACGATTGAGAATCTTGATGAAATAAATGATATAACTATCATTAAAGAGAAAAAGGACAAACTTGATAATCTTGCTGATATGATTGATTCTGAGAACGATTATGTGTTTGCAAATGCAAAAGATTACCAGGGATATCAGTCAGAGATCAGAGAGTTAGCGAGTGCCTATACAAATCGAATTGGGAAAATCGAAGAAGAACAGAAAAAAGCCGAGGAAGAAGCTAAAAAGAAGGCAGAAGAAGAGGAGGCAAGAAAAAAAGCAGAAGAGGAAAAAGCAAAAACACATTATGAGAATGAATATTTTTCTATTGATGTTCCGAAATCATGGAACAACTGGTCCGTTATGCCAGGACAAAATACACGTCATAATTCCAGCGCTGTTGGAGTATACAATGCAAGTTCTGGTCCAGGCGGTGGTGGAGCTGATATATATGTCTTAGAAATAAAATATCCGGAAACAACAAGATTAGGATACGGGGATTTTGCACTTCCTGAAGGGGGCTCGTATGTAGGCGAAACAAGTAATGGGCAATTTGTATTTATCATGACGGAAGCAGGAGCAGGATTTTTTAGCAGCGGGGCTACAATTACTTTAAAATAGCACCGGGTGATGCAAATAAAAAAGGAGTTTATGATTATGGTAGATAATCTTATATACAGAACAAAAGAATCAGTTAACAATTTTAAAGAGGATCCGATTAATAACTTAGGTTTTTTAATTCCTGTTGCGATTGCTCTTATCTCACTTGGAAGTGGGATTGTTACATATATCATGTATATTTTTAATGGTGGATATACAGTGCAAATAAATGCAGCAAAGAAATATGGATGGTTTGGAGGATATAGCGAAAAATTTACGAGTGGGACAACAGGAATGATAACTTCCGGCATCATAGGAAAGATTCTTTTATTATTGATTGGAATTGAATTTGTTGTTATGATGATAAATTATTTCAAACACAATGAAAAAGGAAAACGAGTGGTAATGATTGTTGATTTATCATTTCTGGTTATCCAAGTCATACTGATCATGAATATATTTATGGCATCTATAGGGGTTCTTGTTATAGGGAGCATTATTACTCAGATTTCCAAGCTGTTTGGAGAAATAGCTATCACCCCACAAACTGTTGCCTGGGGATATGCGATTATTGTAATGGTAGCAATTATTACATTTATAGTTTTGATTCTGACTACCAAAGAATGTAAATGGATGTTGGGATATACTGCGTTGGCGGTAGTGTTTGCAAAGATATTAGTACCGCTTATATTTCTGATTTTACAAAATATTGTATCTATTTTTATAGGTGCCGTAGCGCTACTTGTTATTGTAGCAGTGATTGGGATTGGTTTTCTGATTTTTGCAGGAGGAAAGAGAGGAGACAGAGAACATATAGGAACTTCGAGTGATGCTTCCGGAAGCAGTTTTGGAGTAGAGAACAAGAGAACAAAAAATAATACAAATAAATCGAAAGAGGAGAATAAGAAAATGAGATCAAATAAAGCCAGTGCATATATTTCTAATTTAAATGAGGCTCTTGGAATCCAATTATTTAAGGTTCATGGAACTTTTGGGGATTATATTGAGCTTGACAATCATTTAGTAAACAGAAAAATCTGTAGTTTGGAAGCATTAGAAAAAGGAAAATTCCATATATATGACGAAAGGACAGGCAGAGAAATTAAAAGTATTGAAGTTCCGTGGAAAAAAGAAAAGTAATTATTGATAACGCATCTTAAAGGTGGATCAATCCGCATAAAACGAACATTGTGAATGAAGAAGTTAATAGATTTGTTTATGGGCAAAAAGTCCAAGGAGGCACTTATGATTACAGATGAAACAAGAACATCAATTAAAAAAATTTATGGAATGCTCTGGGATGTGCTGGCATTATATGAAAAGACAGAAAGGTATAACAGAATCCCGGAAAATGAGAAAGAAACAGAACTTGATATTTGGGATTTTATGGGAGACAAATTGTTAGATGTTCGTAAAGAGACTGCGACAGCGTTTCTTGGAAATGGAGAGCTTTGCAATAAAATGGAGCAGGTAATAGATGAAACGGAACAGTTTGTCAGAAGTTATGAGATGCCAGGAGTCGTAAAAAGGTGGAAAAGCATAAATCCAAAGATAATTTATTTTGACTGTGCATTTGATTTAATGGAGGAATGTCCGGAAAGTTATAAAGAAATCAGCAGAGGACTGACAGATATGAGACTTTCCTGCTATCCGGATGAGGAACTTATAGAAAACAGAAAAAATTATTTTGCAGAGATCAAGCAAAAAAATGAAGAAAGCAACCTTAAATACAGTGAAACAAGAATTTTTCAAAACGAACTTTTGAATACATTGACATTGGTGTTTCAAAACGATTTTGGAGAGTATCTTTAAGATAAGTGCAGGGCTTGCTAAGAGCAAACCCGAAATGTAATAAATCTTCAAATATGCCACACCCATCCTAATTTCGAAGCCAACGGAAATTGGGTGCATGATCGAAAGAACGGTATAGCCATAATGTCAGAGAGCATTTCAAGAAGAGAACCTGAATGAGTGGATCTAAATGGCGACATTTAGACATGGATAGTTGTTCATGTGTACTTATTGTATTCGTTCGTGGCACGTTATGAATATCATTGCAGACTGAAAATCATTTTAACGAATGGTTGAATACTTTTCCGTATTTGTGCAAGACTTCCCAGTGGTTCGACAGGCAACCTCAACGCAGAGGAAGAACAGTTTATGTCCTATTTGAAAGATAGAGAAACAGAGCTGAAACCGATGACTCCATTGGCAAAATGACGCAATCATGGCTGTGGCATATCTGAAAAGGATATGTATCAGAAGTCAAAGCACAGACGAGTAGCTCAAAGCCATGTTTTACAGGTAGCGACCATCTTGTGGCGGGTGAAAGTCAGACAGATTCGTAACAGTAGGGATTTCTGCCTGCAGTAAAGAAATTTATATGCAGGGTCTATAGAGTGTTAGTCCTGTCGACGGACAGAAGACGAGAGGGATACCTCGACAAGACACTTTTTGCCGACACTTACGACTGCAAGGGTATATGTAACGCCCTCAGGTGACTGAGGGCATATTTGAGGATTTATTGTGATTTAAAATTATAAGAAATAAAACGAGGGAAACCAATATTGAAAAGAAATGAAAGCCATGGAATCTCTTTAGAAAAATTCATAAAAAGAAATGGAACTATATGCATGACACCAATAGAATTGGCAGAAGTATGCCAAAAGAAAAAGTTTGTGGTTCTTGTAAGTCGGAATGATAAAGAAAATTCTGAGTATGCAGCAGAAGTGTGTGAATGTGTGAAGCAAGATAATTCCAATGATATCTTGTACTTTTCATTAAAATTGGAATCAGAAGAGTTTAAAAGTATACATCCAGAATTAACAGTTGAAGTAAATGATACTCCTGCGTTATCCATTGATGAACTGGAGAATATAGTGAAAAATAAAAACAATACTTCTAAGATGAGTATGGTTAGTATAGATCATTTATGGATTATGGGGACTAAAAATACGTATGCGACGAAAAAGGAAGAGGTTGAAGAAATTTTATCAAAAATAAAACGACTGGTAGAGCAAGAAAAAATAACAGTTTTAGCATTAGTTCTATTGTCTAAGTATGCGCCAAATAGTTATTCACTAAGGAAAGAATTAGAATCATATGGAAATTTTATGCGATGGGCAGATCGCATTGTAGAAAGTAGATCTGAAATATAAAGATTTGTGAGGTGAGCGTGATAATGTTTGAATTTGAAGATCTTAACGAAAAATTATTTAACCGTGTGGTTTGCTTTGCATATTCTTATCCATCTGGTTTAGGTGGACCAGGTACTTTACTTATGTATACAGAAGGTGGAGGTGGAGAAAATATATGACTTTTGAATTATTAGAAGCAATTATTGTGAAAAATAAGATTCCGAAGAATGTCCGTTTAGTAAATGACAGCGAAAACGATCTTTGCACAACAGATATGAATGGTATTCAATATTGTGAAAAAAGAAATGAAATCTGTTTTATGGAAAGCGAATACATACATAAACCAGAACATGCAGAAAATGAAGAGTGGAAATTATTGTGGTCTGTT